>Ga0075122_10002256_pt1 | contig 12876 bp, 7 predicted proteins | sample AntAceMetag02UKB_FD_69790 | JGI IMG/M metagenome (GOLD analysis project Ga0075122, IMG submission 69790) | Saline lake microbial communities from Ace Lake, Antarctica - Antarctic Ace Lake Metagenome 02UKB | ecosystem: Environmental > Aquatic > Non-marine Saline and Alkaline > Saline | place... | reverse complement strand
GATGCCAAAAAAGGTGATCCCAGGTGCGATGGCGGTAGATGACAAGAAGGACGCCAGGGTTGATGAAACCTTGATGGACCCAAGCATCTACGAAATCACACAGGATTCGACGTTCAAGATCGAGTTTACTATCACTCAGAAGAGTGGTAGATGGGTTACTTGTGATCCCGACACTCGGGATAAAGACGCGGAAGACCACTGGGTGGAGTTCCGTATGTGGTCCTTCGAAGAGGAGGTTATGCTTCGTAAAGAGGCTACAAAATACGACGCGACGAAGCGTATGCACCTGGTTGATCACGACCACCTCAACCGATTGAAGGTTCAAAGATTACTCAAAGATTGGTCGTTTGAAGCCAAGAGTCAGCGCCTTAAACTGTTGCATGTCAACGGGGTGTTGTCAGATGAGAGCTACGATATGTTCAGGAAGCTCCATCCGAACATCTCCCGGCATATCGTGGAGAAGATGAATGACGTTCTTGAGTTCAACGGATGAACAAACCATTCGTGAAGAATGGATGAATCTCCGTGACCCCGACTTCATTGATGTCGAGTTGAAGGCATCGTGGAGAACGGGAATGTTGTTGCCAGACGATGACGGGTCAGATGTGGTTCGTGCTCGATTTGGCGCAATGATGCTGTCAGACTACCAGATGGCTGATCTGGTTTGTTCGTCAACTGTTGACGAACATGGTTCGTCGGAATCTGATTATAACGCTTTTCGTGTCGTGATGTTGCGCATGAAGCTCAAATCATGGAACATCAGTGTTCCACTAGAACATAACGAACGGGGATGGCTAACAGAAGACTGTACGAGACGGGTGATCAGAATGCCAGGTCCGCTCGTCACCGGACTCTTGGACGCATACGAGTCATCGTTCGCTTTCACGGATGACGAAGAGAAGCAAATTGACAAGCAATCCGCAATCTTGTTCTCCAATACGTCGTCGGGTGTGTCGAATGCTTGTGAAGCTATCGGTCTGTTCTGCAACTTGACGAATTTTTGGGACAAGTTTGGACTCAACTACGAGGACTTGAAGACGCTGCCATACAAGAAGTTCTTGATGTTGAGGGTGATGCTGTCAAAAGACATGGAGGCAAGCGCAGCCGAGATGAGACGCACAAAGTCGTCCAGTTCTCACGCATCACCTAAGACTAGCTTGCGTGGTCGCAACGTAGGTCAACCGATTGTGAGACCCCTTGTATGACAGATGATGCCAGAAAACTAGGTTATGCTGGTTCTGCTGTTATCGACGGGATACAGGTGCTTGTTACACAAGCGAGCCTAAACGAAAGCGTGACGGTGCCTTATGCGAACATGGTCGATATGCCTTCGAAAACATATTCTCGTTCACGAGTCATTCAGTCGGACGGAGTAAAAGTTAGCAGTGGGAACTTTGGGTTTGATGTCACATCCGAAGCAATGGTTCTATTCGCATCAGAGAGGTTGTTCCAAAGAAGGAAACGGTTTCAAGTTGGATATCACGACGGAGAAGACGGATGGCAGCTTGCAGACTGCTTCATTACAAGTTTGTCCGTGACTGGCGCTGCGGGCGGACTTATCACAGCGACAATCCAGGTGACATCTGATGCTCACATCACACAAAACGACTCGATGACTCGAAACTTCATTCGTGATCAAGTTCCGTATGGATACTGGTATTCTGGCGCGGTAGATGTAAGGGATTGGACGCTGGCGATCAGTCAAGATGTTGTGCCGGTCTACACAAACGTTAATAGCGTTTGGCCAACTTACTTGCGGGTCGGAATGTGGAACTTGAACTTGCAAGTATCAACCTACGATCAACTGAGAGAACATGACGAGATCAGTATCGCTGGAAAGACGTTTACACTCACTGGTCATTCCGGCGAAAAAGGTTACAACTTTGGTGGGCAGACAGAACTAGGTAGTTACGCCCATTCGTTTGAAGCCGCCGCTGAGATGGCTTTCGGATCGGGTGGATCAGCATCGAACATCCTAACGATTAGTTGAAGGAGAATACGATGAGCGACACAGAGAACACGACGCCGGAAGCAACGCCGCCCGAAGCAACGAGAGTTGTTGAGGAAGCCGCTGATGAGATGGACAAGGACAAAGCTCTTGCTATGTCGGGTGTCAAAGAAAAAGCTCTAAACGAAGAAGGAATTGAAGCCGTGAAGGCTGATGCCGTGAAGAAGGAGGTGGTTCCCGTCGCTGACAACAGCCTCCCGTCGTTCTTCATTGATCCAGAGAAGAAAGAACGAATCACTGTTGACATCATGTACGACAAATCCAACGGTCGCATTATGAGTGTAGCTACGAAGGGAATCTTCGAAGACGAAGATATGCAAGCCTTTGATTACCTTGGTCAAACCGTCGAATGGTTTGAGTTCACAGTGCCGGACTACGATGACATCGCGTCTTACAGAACGAGGTCTTCTGTGTTTCGTCGTGAAGTCAATCGTATGGTCGTAGACCCGATGCAGATGAGGAATTTCCTCATCATCTGGCATCTCAAGGATTGGAGTCTTCGAGACTCTAAGGGTGAGAAAGTCACACTGGAACATGATGGCGATGGTTCGGTGAGTCGTGAGTCCATTTCGACTATCTATTCCATCTCGCCAACCATCATGGATGTCGTTCTGTCATCGTTTGAGAAAACAATCATCCTCAACTAATGAGGTGAGTCATGCCACAAGATGTAAACGCAGGTATGGAAAGTGGACCAAAGTTCTTCGATCCTGATTCGTCCGCTATGGATGACTACGCCGACGCGGTAGGCAGGGTGTCTGACGCTGTTGACAAGGCTGCCGCCCAAACGGGTGTGGCGTGGGACAAGTTCAACAGCATGAGTGACGCGAACGATAGGCTTGATGCGTCTGGTAAGCGTACTAAGAAGACTCTGGACAAGCAGTTTCTCTTGGCAACCAGTGGCGCGGTTACATTCAAGGCTCATGTTGATGTGCTCACCAGGAAGATGGAACGCCTGCTGAAGAATAGTAAAAAACCAATCATGGACCCACAACAACTGAAGCGTGCTATCAAGGGCGCCAAGGCTTTGAATGACAATCCACCCGACTGGACAAAAGCTAAAGAGGGTGTCGGGATTCTCGGATCACTTGGAAACCAGTTTAGAAAAGGGGCGGCTGACGCCCACGGCTTCACGAAGGGTATGGGTTTGCAGGTGGTAGGTTTCGCTGCCCTTGCGGCTGGTGCTGTTCTACTGACTCGTAAGCTGGCTGATATGTTCAATCAGTTGAAGGATGGCGTCGTAATCTTTGCCAAGTGGCGGCACGAGATGGCGATTGCAGCCAAGACTTCGCTTATCGCCCCGAAGGGTTTACAACAACTTCACGCGATGCGTGAATCTCTCGGCATGACTCGTAAGCAGTTCGAGGAATATGCGGATACACTCAAGAAGGGCACCAATTCCGGCTTGATTAGCATAAATAGGCTCCATGCGTCGGCGAAATCACTTCAAGAGACTTTCGGTGGTGATCCTCGCAAGAGACTCGAAGAGTTCATCAGTCTACTCGAACAAATTCCAACCCTCGAAACCGATCTCAACATCACCGCAAGCCTTGATGACCAAGCTGCTGCGTGGTTTGCGATCGCTGAACAAGGGAAGGTCGAACAAGTTCTTGAACTTCAAACGGCTGGATTGCTTGGTGGAGAACGTGCCAAAGCGGGTGGAGAGAAGGATATAGAACTTCAGAACGCAGCCATGCGTGCCGACAAGAGGCTTGAAGACATCCATGCCACTATGCTCTCTTACTTCCCGGCGTGGGGCATGACCCTGGGGTCTGTCTCTTCTGGAATCTTGAAGGTGGCTGGAGTGGCTATGGCGGGTGTGGCTGCTATCGGTGGGCTTGCTTTTTTCATGAAGTCGGGGAACGTCAAGCAGACAGTGGCACTCAGGCAAGATCGGTTCGTTCGGGATAGGTTGCTCAAGGCAATCGCCTTAAAATCTGGCGTAAGCAAAAGGACGGTGTTGAGAGACAGAAGACCGAGGGCTAGTGACTTTTTCGGCAAAGGGACAAATAATCTAGACAAGGCATTCAAGGGCGTCCTTGATAGTCGTTTTGTTAAAGGTGTTAAGAGTCTCGGCGCGCCATTACTAAAACTTGGTTCCAGAGTTCTTGGCGCAGCAGTTCCGCTTTTGAAATTGTCAGGAGTAGCATTCGGCAGCGTCATGGCAATCAAGGGTTTGCAGCATTCGCTTCAAGGAGTTGGTGCGTTTTTCGGTTCTGAGATCATGGTTGCCGGTAAGAAAGTCAAGGAGTTTTCCCCATGGATCGCATCAACAGGTAAAGCTTTGGAAAACTGGGGTAACGGAATTGAGGAAGGCTGGAACATTGTTGTTGGCAGTCTGAGTCGCGGTGTAGGTAAAGCGGTGAGTGGTCTTGGAGATATATTTAGGAGTAACGAATACATCAAGGCGCGCGAGGAAGAGGAAGATCAGACTATACGTGAGATCAGGGTGCGTAGGCAGCTTATCGCAACCGTCAAGCGCAACCAACAGTCTGCTTTGGTGTTGCAATCTCACATGAAGGCTTTGGGTTCGATTTCGAACTCGGCTGCCCTCAAGATGTACGACTTCCAGAAGTCGGTTGCTGATGCTGCCATTGACCTGGGTAGTCAAATGGGTGGTTCTCTAGCATCGTTCTCGGCACAAGTCGATCAAGCGGGGGACGCTCTTTCGTCTCGCTTCGGCAAGATGAACTCGATGCTTGAACAGCGGCGCAAAGCGATCATGAAAGACGCGCAGTTGACAGGCAACATGCGCCGAGTCGCGTTGATGAAGCTCCATCACATTGAACTTGATGCCGCCAAGGCGTTTGTAACAGGAATGATTAGTCTCGCTGGTCAGTACGACAAGATACCAGGCGTCGCCCTAAACAAGATTCTGAGCCAGATCGAGAAGGTTCGCATGAACGTGCGAATCGAATCTGAATCTATGTCTGCTGACGAAATAGCTGATAACCTGAATAGGCAATTCAACAATGTGATGGGCAACCTAAGTATGTCAGCACAAGCGTTCGCCAAAGATGTCGCAAGATCGGGTGACACAAGAAAGACTGTCGAAGCCGAAAACAAGAAGCGTCTCTCCGCAGTGAATGATTCTATAAAGAGGATGGAAGCGTCGGGTGGTGATAGAGGGTTCATCGCACAGTTCAAGAAGGCTACCGGTGGGCTTAAAGAAGGGGCGCCTATTGATCAAGCAGCTCTTGCCCAGATAGGCAAGCCAATCGAGAACCAGCTAGATCAACTCACCAAGCAGCAATCCGCTGCCCAGGTGGTAACCGGGCGACTCGCTGAACTCAAAAATGTTATGGAAGATGTGGCGAAGTCTGGGAAAGCGAAAGATGTGGCTGTTGTTAAACAGAGAGAGGCAAGAACGGAATACCATAGAACTTCTGATTTCATGACACAAAGTGACATAGACACAAGGAAAGCTGGGGAAGAAGCTAATAAGCGTCTTGACCGAGCGAGCGCTGGAAAGCAATTGAGGTGGATGCAAGATCAACAAGGTCGTTCCGATACCCCAAAGGGTAAAGCAGAAATGGCTGAATGGGCTCGGAAAGCAAGGGGTGAACAGCCCAGAGAGGGTGATGCCCATGCCTCCCTTAAATATGAGAGTTTGAAGAAACGCATCGAGAGAGAATCAGCGGCTCCTGGTCTAGCATTATCAGGAGCAAATGTAGATGTCGGGATCGCTAAAGCCAGTCACCAAAAGAACATCGAAAAGCAAAAGCAGATATATGTCGACATGCAAGAAGCGATGCTCGGGAAAGATTCCAACTTGAATGCAATCCAAAAGAAACAGGTAAGAGGGATTACCGATGTGATGAAGAATCAAAATACGATTATGAAACTGTACACAGGATTCGCAGCCGCAGAGGGTAAAAAGAATGCCGGTCTATCTCAGCAAATCAACAAACTTCAAGAACAAGAGAGTCTCATCAAAGAAGTGCTCAGACAACAGAACGGTGCAAACGCCGCAGCTAAAATACTCGCTGAGGCAACAAAAACATATTATGACAATATCGGAGAAGCCGTTAGAGTTATGCAGAGTGCCATCGATTATATTGGCAAAAGCTCCGAGCGTATCCATGCTGGTCGTATTGAGAGTCTGTTGAAGGAACAGTCTGACGCCGCCTTCATGTTTGGCAACGGAATGCAGAACGTTGAAGCACAGATGGCGAACTCCGTTGATTATATCAAAGCTGCCGCTCATGAGGGTGCAAACCTGAACGAACAGATACTTATGTGGGGCAACGTAGCAAACAACATGGGCGCGGCGTGGAATAAAGTAACCACCGATACCCAAAAGATCATTGATGATTTCGGGAAAGAGTTCGGCAAGGTTGTCGACACAAAAACACTAGCAGCCTTAAAAAAGGCTGTTGGGGAATACCAAACCGCAACTAAGTCTGGCGACAAGAAAGGGGCAACAAAGGCAGCCGGTGGCATGGATATGGTCCTAAAAAAGATTCGTGAAGCAGGCGCCGGTATGACGGATGAAGAAAAAGGGAAACTAGAGGCTGCAATAGTCAAAATTCTCACTGCGTCTGGTCAAACGGCTTTAGACGCCCAAAAAGCTGCCAAGGGTATGCTCAGTAAGATGGGTGATAGGGCTGCCCATAATGCGCTCGACATGCAGAACAGAATACTAGCATCCTTGCAGGCGTTGTTCGACATACCAGGCAATGTAATGAAAGACCTTCGCATCCGCGCCGCCGATGCGGCGGCTGAACGGGCGTCAGCCGAGTCTGAGGTTGGGTCCGAAACATTGAACTGGGGAGCTTTGGCGGAATCTACGTCCCGTGGGATAGCGGCTACCATAGAAAGAACAACGGTAGGAATCAAACTTCTGGACGAACAATTGGCAAACATTCCAGCGCTGATGGAAAAGCAGGTTCAGAAGACGGCAGACGAAATCACAACACTAGAAGGGAATATCAAAAGAGACAAAGCGCGCTTCGCCGCCGCGAAGGGAGACCCCAAAGAACAAGAAAAGATCGGAAAGGAAGTCAAGACTGGTGAACAAGCTCTGAGGAACGCCAGGAAACTACAGGAGTTACAGAAAAACGGCACAGCTACACAAATGGCAATCGACAAGAATAGGCTTGACAAGGCGAAAAAGGAACTCGAAATGAAGAAGCAAGTTGTTGAGCAAGCCAAGCGCGAACTCGACTCTAAGAACGAAATGTTGGACGCCGAACAGCAAACCGTCGATGAGATGGCTGGATTCATAGAAGACATTGGTGGTAACGTCTCAACGCTGGTCGCCTTGCAGCTCAAGGGCATCGACCTAGAAGCACAGAAGCTCGACAACCTTCGCACCACTTATGACCGTATCTTGGCGGCTTCTGAAGAACTTCGGAAGAGGGAAGAGTCCGGTGTCAAGTTGTCAAAAGAGGAGAGAAAGGATCAAGGCATATATGCACGTGACCTGAAGCTCATGGAGCTTAAAATCACGCGACAGTCAATCGCTCTTCAGCGTAAGGCGATAGGCGCGCAGCGTAACGCCTATGAGAAGCTGCTTGCTATGGCTCTTGGTGACATTCGTGGTTCTAGGGGCGCACGCAAACACATGACTTCCGTTGAGCGGTTTGTGGGTCGTGGGCGTGCCTTTGGTCGCTCTGGAATGCCGATGCGTGGCAAGGCTCTCAAGTTCGATGAGAATGTCGCTGGGCGTCAGCTCGCGGCTGGTGGGTCTGCCTCTGCACGTCTTGCTGGTACGACGCCAAGTCGTATGGGTTACGAGGCTTGGCGTGGTGGTAAGGGATTCAATGCCGGACAACGCATGGGCGTCGGAAACGTTACTGGTCCTCAAGCTGGCGCTGGCACAAGCGCCGGAGCGGGCGCTGGCATGACGGGTCCGAAAGGCACAAGTGGAGGTGGAACGGCAAACGAAGCAACGTCTTTCGTGAACTCACAGTTCATTAAGGCTACATTCATCAGTGCTGTCTTTTCTGGTTCAGCGAAAGGCGCGGCTGCCATACGGACAGCCACGGCAAGCACGGGCAGCGCCGCAGCCGCCGCGAAGGGCACGGATGCCGCAAAGACATCCCCGGCAGAAAAAGCCGCTGCTGCGAAGAAGGCTGCCGAGGCACCTAAATCCCTTCCTGTCGTTCCTGGTCGTGGAGGACGACGTGGTGAGATCAAGGCGAAGGCAAAAACTACGTCTACTCCGGCGCCGTCCACAGGAGTAGACCCGAAGGCAATAGCACCAAGAAATGAGACTCATTCTGCACGCAATCTGAGAATCAAGAGAGAAAAGCTCAAAGCAATATTCGATAAGTACAATAAAGACAAGAAGGGTGGGAAGAACGTAGGGAATCGTCGTCGTGTGCCGGGAAGTGTTCCAGTCACTCCCGAAGATATGCACGGAAGAGTAGCGAAGAAGATGAGTTTTGACGAAGAGACCCGTGAGAACTCCATGGCTGCCATGGATGAAAGAGTAGGATACAAACAAGTAGTCGGGGATGAGTTGGCTGAAAAGCATGCCTTCAGGGGTTATGGTGGTACGGCAGCTACGAAGGGAACGCCCGCAAGAGTCGCCCAGGAGGGCGTGCAACCAGCCAAGGGTGTTAGTCGTGGGAATGCCCAACTTTCATCTGGGGCAAAGGGTGCCAAGGGCACAGAAGGACCAGGAAATACTGGAATGGGGAAGGGAAAGATTGATATCGGCATTGAAATCACATCCGTAGATAAAGTTTTTGCAGCCAAGGTCGTCAAGATTGTCCAGACCGATCCAGAATTATCCTCCAGCATCGTCACAGGAATGGCATAATGGCTAACGTACCAGTAGTTACATTCTCGAACGTGATCCCTCTGCCTGGAGACCTTGAGGTCACACGGTACTCGTGGTCGCAGAGGTCGTTCACCAACCAGTTGATCTACGTCTACAAGTTTGGTGAGACGCATCACGACTATAGTGACTTCAATCCACAGACATTAAGCATAGGTGAGCGTGGATTCTTCGTTTGGAATATGTATGATTCGATTACATATCCGAATGATTATCAGCCAGACTTTATCAGTGATGAAGTCTGGAGAAGCAGGGGTGATTTCACGTTCGCTTTAGGTCCGAGTGCGTTCTTTACGTCAAACTCGATGATGCCAAGACTACTCATTCCGACAGCGAAGGTCGTTGACAATGGAGTCAAGGGCGTTACGTCCATGGAAGCTGTAGACCCGACGACAGGTGATGACACCTTCAACTGGTCTGTGACAAAGACAACCGAGTATGAAACTCCTACGGTTGCAGACTACGGAAAGATCGTTCGATCTGGTGGTGAAACGGGAAGTATGTTCCTAGCGACAGTGGCGAAGATGAACACGACGCCAACCATTGACGTAGAAGAGTACGGATACAACTATACTAGCATCAAGCTTTTGGAACCCGATGCAGCACCCACTGGAGATTGGCTTCCCACAACGATTGTCGGTCATGGGGCGATGTGTTTCGTCTTCTTCGTCAAGCCAATCAAACCGAACCGCGTGAACCCAGAAACGACCAAGGGAATTGACTGGGCGATTGACATCTGGATAAGCGACGAGTTGAATATGCGTGTTACAAACGGGGATATGCTATCTGTGTATGTTGGGGAAGCCGAAAACAACATGCTCACCAAGGTTCCGCTTCACGAAGCCAGGGCAAAAGAAGTGCCTCCTCAGTTCCGTCATTTTGAGAGTTACGGAACCCCCTATGTCATTTGCGTCTATCCTGTGTGGAACGGCGTAGTTGTCAGTCAAGGTATGTATTCCGAACTTAACGGCAAGGTTCAGATGTATGGAACCTATTGTCCGAAAATCAAGGAAGCAAGCATCTTCGGTGATGACTACTACGATGGATTCAGTACCCTTGATCCCGACATCGTAGAGATAAGTTGTGGAACGGCTGGCACTTCCAAGGACGTTTTGGTTGATTTTGGCAACGGAACAGACGGAATCGAAATCGACTTGATCAACTGCAACGTCTCTGCGTCCTACTTGCCGATGTTCTTCTGGCACAAGGCATCTTTCGATGAGTGGTTCATAGCATCCAGAGACATTCCTGGGCAAGTAAGCTATGACCACAAGATTTATCCCATATGGACCAAGAACAGAACGTCAACCAACTTCTACAGTCCGTCTGGTGGGGACACCCCGGAAGCACAGGACAAAGACAAGAACATTGATCCTAGTTCTGAGTATCTACTTGTACGAAACCGAATGGAGATGACCAAGCCCAATCGCTACGCAGCTCAGTACTTCGGTTACTACCATCGGATCAAGGAGTCTTTGGCATACACGGTTGACAACGACAACGGCAACTTCAATCTGACTTGGACTGGCGGCGCGCCTGCTGATCCAAATTGCACTGGAAACTGGTATGACTATGTGACCAACCTTAACGTCACGATGGGACTAGACGGTACTTCTGGAAACATTACTGTGGATAAGTACGGATTGGCTGGACAAGACGCCAACGTGAACCAAGACATCGGCGCTCTGTGTATTCAGATGACATCCGGTGGTGATGGAACACACATCGGGGCTGGTGATTTGTCTTATGTCTTCAAAGGACTCGCCGTTGGCACCAGCTTCTCGGATTCGTCTGATTCCGACACATGGACGATCCCGCTTGTGGGTCTTGAGAAGAAGCTAGGAGACATTGTTCTCGTCAACGTTCCGTTTTTCGATGGATATGACCTTGATGAGGTAGTGGACTTCTTGACGAGATATGGGGGCATCATCCCTGATACCACTAATGCCCCGAACATCGCGGACGTGCAACTCCGCGCGTCGTCTGATGTCAACAACCCGACCATCGACTTCAAGACGGGCACGCCAGTGACGGACGCCCTGAACACTATCATGGAGTACGGACTTCATACCTATGTCATCCGTGATGGGAAAATCTACTTCTATGAGATCGATGATGCGACATCTTTGCCAACTATTCTAGGAACAGACTGGATACCCTACTACCCTGACACACGAATTATGACGAAGGAGATGACGCCAGACTTCGATGACTTGAGAAACGAAATAGTCATCTTCAGTATGCAGTTCGTTTCAGCTCAGTACGGAACAGACATCGTTGATTTGCCAACCATCCCGAAGATCAGCAGAGAATCAAACACAACGACTCCAGAGTTTCCCTGGTCGAAAACTATTGTGAAACCGATTCCAGGAGTTAATACGGATGCGCAAATCGAGGATGCCAGGGCAAAGATCAAAGCGGTTGTATCGAAGTATGACTGGGTAGGTCGTGTAACGATACCTGGAAACTCCGCCATTCGTCCGTATGATAGATGGGGTGGAATGATTATCACGAACGTCACGCAAGACATCGACTTTGCTGGAAAAACTTGGACAACCAGTTTGGAAATGTCGTCTGGAGGGTAAAATGCGTAAGAACTCACGCCCGTATCGAAGATTATCAGACAGATTGACCGTGCAAGCCCGTTCGATCTCGTCGGGTGAGATTGTGGGAGCGAAGATCAACTCTGGTGTCGTCCCAAACAAAATCAGACTAGAAGACAATGACGGACGCACGCTGTTTCATGTCGGTCGATCCGTCATGGGTTGTGATCATGTGGTAGGAGAGTAACGTGGCTTACAAGAAGAACACTCCATTTTTCGGCATACCGTATCCGTCCACAGGTGAGATTCCGTCTGGAGCAGAAGAGAAGAAGGCGGCAATGGTCATTGAAAGCGCCTTGCTTGCTGCATCCAACGGTGTCGTATCTTGTGTGTTCGAAGAGGGTCAGTTCGCCATCGAGGCGAACGACGACAACACATATGACGTGGTTCTGATGCCAAGTTCCGGCAAGCCCGCTCTGACGGGCGCCCTGCACAACAGATGGGTGTACGCGGACCATGAGATTCGGTGGGAAGGATTGAAGTCGAGGAAGTTCTGGTTGCACATCGCTTGGCGTCCAGGAATGTACGCTGATCCAGATGGTTTTCGCACCTTGTCATCGAGGCGATCAATCAGCAAACCGAAGTTCCTTTTGCTCGCTACTGCCGACTTCACCAGTGAAGAACCTACGCTCAACGTCTATCCAGACGGGAAAGTGTATGCGAACGATGTTGTTCAACACGTGAGTGACGACACGAACCCTCACGGTCGTTCGTTGATTCAGGACTACCTGATGGTCTTGAAGGGTCTTGACATTGAGATCACCGATGACTTCGAGGACGGCGCAGCGATTACCGTCGATGACAACAGAAAAGAAAGTCATCCGACCGTTGAAGTCAAGAAGGGTGACATGATCCTCAAGGACGAGAACACGGAAGCCAAGTTGTCTGATTTGGTACTGAGAACAGCCATCGTGGATTGCAGGAGTGGCGGTCCTGAAGGTGTTACAGTAGACGCCGAGTTCGCTATCCAGTTTGCACAGGTGTCCCGTCGTCTCGGCAGGGGCAAAAGGGAACTCGGAGAGGTGTTCGTTGGGTACTGTGGTGAAGATACGAAATTGCGCAACAACGACCACAAGGTCTGTCTCTACAATACTGGTCACAAAGGTTTGCCGATTAGAGTGTTGTTGGTAGGTTCGTAAGATGAATGTCAGGCATGTAAATCGTCCAATATGTTCTATAAATCTAGGGAACCAAACAACACTTGGTTTGATTCCACAAATCATCGGGGACGACTCTGATGTGATGGTTATAAGTAGAAGCGAGGGTGGTCCCACCATCTATGCTTCAACGATGGCTCCAATTAGTAATGATCGTGTGTTGGTTGGTGTATCTATATCTGGATCAAAAACGAATGGGTTTCGTTGGGTTCCATATATTGATAGTGATGATATCACATCAACAGTAATTAGACCTTTTGTCGAGGTTTACAGTCCTAGTATTTCGTACGATTCTGGAACCAATTTACTAACAATGTGGTT
>Ga0075122_10002254_pt1 | contig 12882 bp, 14 predicted proteins | sample AntAceMetag02UKB_FD_69790 | JGI IMG/M metagenome (GOLD analysis project Ga0075122, IMG submission 69790) | Saline lake microbial communities from Ace Lake, Antarctica - Antarctic Ace Lake Metagenome 02UKB | ecosystem: Environmental > Aquatic > Non-marine Saline and Alkaline > Saline | place... | reverse complement strand
GGATATTTCTCTCTTGCTAGTTGAGGATTAATTATGGCGAAAGATTTTGGTAATTCTGATGGTTCGCGATGATGATCTGTAACAATCACATCAATCTTGGATTTATTAGCCAAATCAATTTCTTCTATATTTGACACACCACAATCGCAAGTTACAATTAAATTTACTTTTTGCTTAATAAAATTTTTAATAGCTTTTTTATTAAGCCCATAACCATCTAATTGTCGATCAGGAATATAGACCTGTAAATCCTCCACACCTATTTTTTTAAATACTTCAAATAAAATGGTAGAAGAAGTCACTCCATCTGTATCATAGTCTCCACAAATAACTACTTTCTCCTTATTTTTAACTGCTTGATATATTCTCTTTACTGCTTTTTTCATATCCTTTAATAAATATGGATCATGAATATCTTGAGAATAATCAGGCTGTAAAAATTCATCAATCTTTTTTTGAGTTTTAATTCCCCTATTTGTAAGCAATTGCAAAATAACCGGATTTATCTCCGGAAATTTATCTTTAAAAGTTTTAGAAATTGAAGGAAGCACTTCCCAATTTTTTTGCATAATTTTTTATTTATAAATCCTTGGTATACTTGAATTGATTCTAGACACAACTTCGTAATTGATTGTACCAATTTTTTTTGCCATATCATCCGCACTAACAATATTAGAACCCTGTTTTCCTATCAAAACTACTTCATCTCCCTCTTTAACTTTAGCTACATGCGAAGCATCAACCATGGTCATATTCATGCAAACTCGCCCCCTGATTGGACAAGAAACGCCATTGATTAACACTGAGCCACAATTAGAAAGTCGGCGATCATAACCATCAGCATAACCAACTGGCAAAATGGCTAATATAGTTTTAGAACGAGTGACATATGTACGATCGTATCCAATGGGAGTCCCAGCTGGCAGAGACTTAACCTGAATTATTCTTGTTTTCCAAGATAAAGCTGGCATTAAATTGACGGAAAAATTTCTATTAGCATTTTTTTTAGTATTTTCTGAAGGACATAAACCATAAAGACCAATTCCCACTCTAACCATATTAAAAAGTGTATCCGGATTATTGATAATTGCCGCCGAACAAGCAGCATGAGCTAATGATATCTGTTCTTGTTTCACAATTTTTTGAAACTTTTTTGTCTGTTGGTTAGTATAAAATTGATCTTTAGATTCTGAATCAGCATAATGCGTAAAAATCCCGCGTAAATTTAAATTTTTGAATTTGCTTATTTTTTTTATAAATCCAGAAACATCTTCTGGCTGAATGCCAATTCTACTGGCCCCAGTATCAACCTTAAGATGAATATTGACAATTTTATTTACCTTCTTTCCTTCTTGCGCTAAAAAAGTTGCTTGAGACAGTGTATAAATTGGAAAATCAATATCCTGAGAGATTGCTTCCTTAATATTAGAAGAAAAGGGATAATAACTTAAAATAAAAATAGGAGCTTTAATCTTAAGTTGACGCAGTGATAATGCTTCTTCAAGATTAACCACCCCTAGCCAATCAGCTCCGGCCGACAAACAAAGCTTTGCTATTTCTAACATACCATGACCATAAGCATTGGCTTTTATTATAGCCATGATTTGTTTTGGTCCGACTATCTTACGAAATTGTTTTAAATTATTTTGAATATTTAATTTTTTAATTTCAACCCACGTTAACATAAAAACATCAAGATTATTTTTTTGGCTTTAAGATTGGAAACAAAATAACTTCTCTGATATTCTGAGTATTCGTTAGAACATTGATTAAACGATCAATTCCTATCCCTTCTCCTGCTGTTGGGGGCATACCATACTTCAGTGCAGTTACAAAATCTTGATCTGCATTTTGAGCTTCTTCGTCCCCCTTTTTACGTAACTCTTTTTGATTCTCAAATCTTGATTCTTGATCTAGGGGATCATTTAACTCAGAAAAAGCATTACATATTTCTAATCCTTTTACCAATAATTGAAATCTCTCCACATAATCCGGACGATTTGGAATTTTTTTAGCTAAAGGAGATAGCTCTAAAGGATGATTAATAATAAATGTTGGTTGAATAATTTTAGGTAAGACAAATTCCTTATATAATTCATCTAATATTTTCCCGCGTCCCCAAGTCTTATCTACTTTTATTCCTAAAGATTTTGCTTGAAGGGTTAAATCTTTAACTTTTTGATATTTGTCAATATCAATTCTTGTCTCTTCGATTATAGCTTGTCGGAAATCTAAACGAGGATATGGTGGCTTAAAATCAATAACTTGACCTTCGTATTCTACCTTCAATTCAGAAAAACCTAAATTCTTCAGTAAAAAAGCCATCAGTTCTTCGGTTAAAGTCATCAAATCATTGTAATCAGCATAAGCTTGGTAAAATTCTATTTGAGTAAATTCTGGATTATGGGTTCGATCTAGGCCCTCATTACGAAAACAACGAGCAATTTCATATACTCTTTCTATCCCCCCAATAATTAATCTCTTTAAATAAAGTTCAGGAGCAATTCTCAAATAGAGATCAGTATTTAAGGCTTGATGATGGGTTATAAAAGGTTTAGCTGTAGCCCCACCAGCCAAAGTTTGTAAAATAGGTGTTTCTACTTCTAAAAAATCTCTCTGATCAAAGAATTCTCTCATTAGTTTGATTACCTTACTACGAACAATAAAAATTTCTCGTACTTCAGGATTAGAGATTAAATCTAAATAACGTTGACGAAATCTGGTTTCAACATTTGACAAGCCGTGCCATTTCTCAGGCAAAGGTAAAAGTGATTTAGACAAAAGTAAATATTCTTCTACTCGAAGAGTATTTTGTCCTTTTTTGGTTTGAAAAAGTTTTCCCTTAACTTGAATGAAATCACCAATATCAATATTATTCACAAAAAAATTGTAATCTTTCTCGCCCAAATCATCTTGACTCAAAAAAAATTGGAACCGACCCGAATAGTCTTCCAGATTGGCAAAACAAGCTTTACCATGTAACCTGAGAAGAACTAAACGACCAGCCAAGCTTATCGTTTTCTGATTTTTTTCTATCTGAATAAAATCAGAGTCTGCTTCTTTGCAAGTATGAGTACGTTTTCCCTTAGAAGGATAAGGATTAACCCCATCTTTAATGATATTCTTTATTTTTTTTAACCTATCAGATTCAATGCTCATAAAATTAATATTCTTTTTTTAAAAAAATATTCTTAAACTAAGTTTAACATTTTTCAAAAAAGAAACAAGAAATGAAACTTTACCCAATCTCAATAATCTTAATATCTATAATTCCAGAAGGAGCCTGTAATTTAACTTGTTTATTTTTTCTTTGGCCGATCAATATTCGACCCATTGGAGATTCACAAGAAATACGACATCGACTTGGATCTGCCTCTTCACTACCTACGATAAAATATTCTTTGACTTGTGATTTAATTTCCAAAACTACTTTAGAGCCTACGGAGATCACCTCTTTGCTCAATTTCTCTTGATTAACAACCTTAGCATCTCTTAATAACTTTTCTAAACTCTTTGCTTTCATCTCTGTAAGTGCTTGATCTTCTTTAGCAATCTCAAATTCAGCATTCTCGGACAAATCTCCCATTTCAATAGCTAAACTAATCCTTTTGATAATTTCAGGAATTTTAATCGTCTTCAAAAACTCTAGTTCTTTAATGATTTTTTTCTTACCTTCAGATGTTAAGAATTGAGTCATAATAAATAGTTAAGACTTGTTGTATAACAAATTACGTAACGAAATTTTCAGATTTTGAGGTTTAGCATTAGCTAAGCTGAAAAAATTTTAGGGAAATTTGACCAAAATATGTAAATTGCAGTAGTAAAATTATTATGCAATAGGTCTATTAAAAGGAAACAAAAAATTACCCCTAATTAAAGGTATTTATAAGATTGTTTAATAATAACTAACAAATTTATTCCTGAAGTGAGTGTTTTATGTCATCTGGAATAGGTATTTCTTGTTTCTTGCTCACTCCGGGATAACGCCAAGCAGTAATAACTTTTACTTTCTTGTCCTTGGTCAATTGATACATCAACCATATTTCTGTTGGACGTTTAGACGAACCAACTGTATTCATAAGGGCTATCGTATCTAGGGCAATGCCCTCTTCTTTTCGTTCATAATTATGAAATAGTTTTCTCAATTTCTGCTCCGAAAGTCCATAATATTTCATTTTTTCTATGACATGTTTAGTCCAAACAAAGTGTTTATCATTCTGCGGATATTTGAAAAACATAAATTACGTCAATATGAAAATAAATTTTTAAATAAACTCTTTAAATCTTTCCTTTTAGAAGAAAAACTGCGTCCTCTAATTTCTTTTTGACCTGGACGCTTCATTCCCCAAATAACCAAACCAACGGCAGTAGCAAAGCTGATATCCAAAGCCTTATTATTGCCACTAACAAAACCTCTCGAAGATCCCAAAGTAGCTGGAACTTTAAAAATATTTTTAGCTACGTCAGTTAAACCCTCAAGTTTAGATCCAGCTCCTGTTAAAACTACGCCTGCTGGTAATTTTCCTTTACGGTCTATACTGGCCAACTCTTCATCAATGAGTTTAAACATTCTTTCACATCTCCCTCTAATAATTTTAGAAACCTCCTTTTTTGAAGCAGACCCCTTTTCTCTTTGATCTAAATTCGCAAAATCAATCTTTTCGCTTTTAATCATACTAAGAGGTAAGGCTGTTCCATAATTAATCTTAATCATTTCTGCTAAATCTATTGGAACTCTTAATCCAATAGCTACATCAGTAGTGATATAACGAGAACCAAGGGGAATAATTTTAACACTTAAAATATTTCCATCTTCAAATACCGCAATATTAGTAGTGGTATTGCCAATATTTATCAGTAAAACGCCAAGCTCTCTTTGTCTCTTGTCTAACACTGTTTCCGCGGTAGCTAAAGGGTTAACAACCAACTCATTTATTTTAATACCAGCGCGATCAAAACATTTGGTTAAATTTTTGATTTGATTATTTAATCCCAAAATAACTTGTGCATCTACTTCCAAACGAGTGCCAGTCATACCTACTGGATCAATAATGCCCGGTTGATTATCAATAGAAAAACTTCGTGGCAAAGTATGTAAAATTTCATAATTAGCAGGAGTAGCTACGGTCTGAGCAGCCTCTAATACTCTTCCTATATCGTCCTCTTTAACTGCTCCATCTGCACGAGCAACCGATATCACTCCTCTGCTTTCCTGGGAAATTATATGAGTTCCTGAAACTCCTACAAAAATATCTTGAACAGGTAAGCCAATAACTTTTTCAATTTGTTCTAAACAAGCTGTAATACTAGAAACAGCATCTTCAATATTAGTAATTTCTCCTTTACTAATTCCCTCAGAACGAGTTTCGGCTATTCCAATTATATCCAAAACCCCTTCGGAACGAACTTGTCCTACGGCCATCCTAATATGGCTTGACCCTAGGTCTATTCCGCTAATAATTTTTTGTCTGTTACGAACCATAAAAAATATTCTAATATTTAATATCTATTTTACTCAAAATTTTGTCTGCTTTCTTTTGCATTAATAACTCTTCTTTGCTAGTTTTATGACCATATCCTAGAATATGAAGAAAACCATGTGTTAGTAGAATAACTAATTCTTTTTTCCGGCTATGCTTCTGGATTTTAGCCTGATATATTAATCTGGGCCAACAAATAATGATTTCAGCCGGATCCTCGAAAGACAAAACATCTGTTACGCTGTTTTTGTCTCTATATTTCTTGTTCCATTTTTTTATTTCCGAATCACCAACTAAAGCTACAGACAAAAAATCTATTTTTGGATCTCTAATTATATCAGCTGACTTTAATAAAAAATCTTTAATAAACTTTTTGCTAACCAAAGCGGAAATAACATTATTTACCTCAACTAACATAAGATTATTCCTCTCCCACCAAAGGTTCTACAACTATAGCATAATTAGGACAAATTTCTTCTGCCAACTTGTTGCAACCTAAAATTTCAACAGGAGATTTTAAAACTATTGCTTTTCCGTCTTCACCCATTTCATAATTGGCTGGACAAACAGCACTACAAGCACCACATCCAATACATTTGTCCTTATCTAAAGAAACTTTAAACATATTATTTTAAATTATTTTTTATCTTTTTTCTCTTTTGGATCTTCTTTGAATGTTTTTTTTATATCTTGAGCTCCATCACAAACTTCGTCTTTCATCTCTTTTAATTCATTAGCTGCCTTTTTAGTAAGATCCAGAAACTTGTCTTTAGCTTCACCTAACTTATTTTTTAATTCTCCCCTAGTTTTACTGCCCGCCTTTTTGGCAAAAAGTAATCCTAAAGTAGCTCCTAAAATACTACTCCAAACACCAACTTTAAAAAATTTTTTAATAGACATAAAATTTAAAATTATTTTAATTTATTACCTTTTAATTTTACCATTTTTGGAACATTTAATAAAGAAGGATATAAATATTTTTTATTTTTTTCCTTTTTTATCTTATCCCAACCAGAAAGAATAACAACTGCCTCTGAAGCCACTAAACCTAATTTCTTTTCATCCTCTTCTTTTACAATAAATTTATCTTTATCTTCCAAAAAACTATCCACTATTAAACAAACGGCTCCGGCGCGCAAATTATAAAGATTAGCTAGAGTTAAAATCGGGGCAACCTCCATTTCAATGTTACTAACTTTTGCCATTTGTAATTTTGAAATAAGATCTTTATTCTCTGGATTAGAATATCCTCCAAAACCTTCCCGCCCTTCTCCTACATAAAAAGAATCCTGACTAGCTGTTAAGCCTAAATGATATTTAATGCCCAATTTTTCACAAGCTTCAATTAAAGCCATTACTATTTCATAATTAGCTAAAGCAGGATATTCTAGAAAAATATAATCTTGACTAGCTCCCTCTAATCTAACTGCTCCAGTGGAAATGACTAGATCACCCATCTCGATACCTTTCTGTAAAGAGCCAGCTGTGCCAACACGGATAAAGGTGTCTACTCCCAAACGAGCCGCCTCTTCTATGGCAATCGTTGCCGAAGAACCCCCTATTCCAGTTGATAAACAAGAAATTTCTACTCCTTTAAATTTCCCTTTCATAGAAAAAAATTCCCTATTCTCTGTTATCTTTTCTTTCTCATCCCAAACTCCAGCAATTTTCTTAACCCTATTGGGATCTCCTGGCAAAAGGATATAATTAGTTAAATCCCCTGGCTCACAACCAATATGATATTGTTTTTCCTTTTTGGAATTCATTTTATTTAATAGCATATATAATATTTTACTATTATTCTTCTAATTTGTTAATAGCTTGTTAATTCTATTTTAATCGTTTTTTAAGCTCTTTGACTAATTTACCAATATCAACTTTCTCTTGATTGCCTGTTTTCATATCACGAATGATAATAGTTTTGTCTTTGGTCTCCTGTTGTCCTAAAATTAAGGTTAACTTGACTCCCATTTCGTCTGCTATCTTCATCTGCGATTTTAGGCTAGTTTTAGCCAAGTTCTCCGCTACTTTAATTCCCTGACTTTGTAAATCATTGAAGATTCTTAGAGCTTGACGCGCAGCTGACTCTCCGACTTGAGCAAAGAAAACCTGTGGAGTTTGACCTCGAGGTATTCTGACTTTTTGAATTTTGATCTCATTAATAATTCTATCTATTCCATAAGACAACCCAGTAGCTGGAGTTTCACGTCCACTTAGGCTTTCAACCAAAGTGTCATACCTTCCTCCTCCACCTAAAGCTGTTTGTCCTCTGCTTGAATTTTCTTTTTCTTCAGAAGCAATCGGCCATAATTCAAAAACTGTTCTTGTGTAATAATCTAAACCTCTGACTAAATAAGGATTTAAAGAATAAACTACATTTGCTTCGTCTAAACATTCCAAGACTCTTGTAAAATGTTTTTTGCAATCTGAACATAAAAAGTTAATCAACTGTGGAGCTTGACGCGTAATTTCTCTACATTGGGATACTTTACAATCTAAAACCCTCAAAGGGTTTTTGCTTAGGCGTTTCTGGCAATCAGCACAAAGGGATTTACTTTGGAAACGTAAATATTTTGTTAACTCTTCTCTGTATATGGTCCTACAACTTATGCAACCTAAACTATTAATTTGAATACTAACTTGAAGACCTAAATCTTGAAAAAGGGTTTGAGAAAATAAAATAATCTCGGCATCAATCAAAGCACTTTCTGAACCTAAAACCTCAAGCCCAAATTGATAAAATTGCCTGTAACGACCAGCTTGAGGGCGTTCATAACGAAATACTGGCCCATGATAGAAAAGTTTCACAGGTTGGGTCAGATTAAACATTCCATGTTCAATATAAGCACGCACAACAGATGGAGTAAACTCTGGTCGTAAAACTATCTTTTTTCCACCACGATCTGTAAATTGATACATTTGTTTTTCCACAACATCAGTAGCCATTCCTGTTGATTTTTCAAACAAAGTTCTCTCTTCTAAAATAGGAAGGATTATTTCCTTGAAACCATAAGCCTTAGATAGTTTAATCAACCTCTTCATCAAATAATCTCTCATTATTTGATCTTCGGGTAAAATGTCTTTCATCCCCCTTAAAAGTTTAGGGTTATATCCTGTTCTAACAATATCAACCGGTTCTATTTTCTTTTTGGGAATCGTTATTTTTATCCTTTTTGGAATGTTATTCCTTTTCTTTAAAATTTTTACCGGATAAATTTTATTATTTTTAACAACACATTGTTTCTTCTTTAATTTTACTGGTGCCTTTTTTATCTTTTTTGATACTTTTTTAGAATTCTTTAATTTTGGCATATATTATATATTATATAAATTATTATCATATTAACCTCCAAAGGTTAAAGGCAGAAGTCAAAAGTTTAAAATATTGGAGTTTTAATTAATCCGAATTTATCAAAAGGCCAACCCCTTAAACTAGTCTTACCGACTATTCTATCTTCTTTGATGGGGCCAAAGGATCTGGAATCTAAACTCATACTCCTATTATCTCCTAAAACATAATATTCGTCGTTTTCTAATTGGACCTCTATTTTGCCAAGCGTGGTTAAGCCAGGAGCCAAATAATCACTTTCATCTAACTTTCCTTTATGAAAAAATTCTGAATTATCGATATAAATTTGCCCTTTTTCTATAGAAATTTTTTCACCAGGCAAGCCAATAACCCTTTTGATTAAATAATCTTTATCATTTGCAGGTGGATGAAAAATTATTACTTGCCCTCTCTCTGGATTATTAAAACGATAGGTAATTTTACTTACTATCAAATAATCTTTATCATAAAAATTTGGTTCCATAGAAGGGCCAATAACATAGAAAGGTTGGAAAATAAAATAATGAATCGGCCAAACTATTATGAAAGCAATAATTGATAATTTAATTATATCAAAAATAAATAATACAAAAAATGGAATTTTTCTTTTAATCTTCATTTTCTTTTTCCTTTAAACTTATATTCCTGACTATTTTAGCAATTCGGTTATCCATAATATGTAAACGAACAGTAAAATAAAAAATAAAATAAAAAATAGCTGCTAAAGAAAAGTAAACTATTACATCTACGCCACGTCCAACCCCCAATAAACGAGCTAAATAATTAGTGGATTCAGGATAAATCACTATTGTTCCTGCCATCAACCAAAAGAAGAACCAAATCAAGAAATTAGTAATTCTGATTTGCTTTTCTCTTAATCTCTTTCCTAGACGAATCAGGATTATTAAAACAAATAATAAGAATAATATTTTAAATAAAATCATAGTCAAGGAAAATTATTTAATAAATTTGTGTAAAAAAAGATTAAAAAATGTTTTAATACCTGTAGACAAATTCTGAGTTTTGCTAGAGTCAGGTTTAGATAAAGAATATTTAGTATAAATTCCTTTAATAGAAACTTCTTTTAATCGTAAATGATTATTTTTTACTTCTTTAAAAAATTCTGAAGAAACTTCCATCTCTCTGCTTTGGATATTTATTTTCTCTAAAGCTTTGGCATTAAGTGCTCTTAATCCTGACTGGCTATCAGTTGTCTTAATCCTAAATAAAACGTAAATAAGTAAGTTAGCAAACGAATTATAAAACCATCTAATCGCTGGAACAGATTCATCTCTTTTCTTAAAAGACTTTCCCAAAAAACGCGAGCCGACAACAAAATCAGCTCTCAAATCTCTTAGAGGTTTAATTAGTAGAGGAATATCTTGCGCTCGATGTTGACCGTCAGCATCCATAGTAACTACTATCTCAGGATTATATCTACGAGCAGCCATTAAACCAGTAGCTAAAGTAGCTCCTAGCCCTAAATTTATAGTATGACGATATATTTTAGCTCCAGCTTTTTGAGCTATTTCCCCAGTTTTATCTGTTGATCCATCATCAACAACAATCACCAAGGAACTTTCTTTAACTGCATCGCGCACAATGTCTCCAATAACTTTTTCTTCATTATATGCCGGAATAACAACTATGATATTCATATACTCTAACTATTCTTTATCATATCTTTCTACTAAAGGTTGCAAAAGAATGCGATTAGCCTTAACATAATCAATCATCTTTTTGAGCCCTGTATCCAGGGTGATAACTGGAAACCATTCTAATTTCTCCTTGATCAAACTTGTGTCTGGTAGGCCCAATGGCCTCATAAATGATAAAGATTTTTTAAATTTAATACTTGAACTTGACCCCGTCAAATCAATGATTTGTTGGGCTAATTTTGCTACAAAATATTTATGGGAATCTCCTAAATTAAATGGACCCAATTCTTCAGAATCCATTATCTTGACTAATCCTTGAATAATGTCATCAATATAGCAGAGAGAAGTAGCAAATTTTTCATCCCCATAAATAATCAAAGGTTTATTATTTAAAGCTTGTAAAGCGAAGTCAGGGATCATTTGACCATCAAAAAGCATTTCTCGTGGTCCATAAACCCTAAAAATACGAGCTATTTTAGCATCCAAATTATATTTCTGAGCATATGTACTTATCGACGTCTCACTAATTCTTTTTCCTTCATCATAACAAGCTCTAGGCCCAACAGAATCAACAGATCCCAAATCAGTTTCTTTAATCTGATTATCTCCACTCAAACCATAAACTACAGACGAAGAGGTGAATAATAATTTTGATTTAAAAAATTTAGCTAATTCCAGTACATTGATCGTTCCAAAAATATTGGTATATAAAATCTGGAATGTAGAATTATCAAAATTTTTAATAGAAGTTGGGCAAGCTAAATGATAAATTTCTTGTATTCCTCGTAATTCAATCTGAAAATCTTTTAATTCAGGAAATTTAGAAAAATCTATAGATTGATTAATATCATACTTTAATAAACGAAAATTCGGCTTCTGGAGAAGATGCTTAATATTTTCAACATTACTGCTAAAAAAATTATCTACGCAGATGACATTATCTCCTCTTCCAATTAAATAATCACAAAGATGAGATCCAATAAAACCAGCTCCGCCAGTAACCAAAACATTTTTTTTATCTCCTTGATAAAACTTTTGTTTTTCTTTGGACAACATAATAAATAATTAAGTTATTTTGTTATAACTTTGGCTAAACTAATTTTTCCTTGCGGATTAATATCTGTTATTTTGACTTGAATTCTATCTCCTTCCTTCATAATATCACTTGGATGATTAATCCTACGATCGCTCATTTTGGAAATATGCAATAATCCATCTTGTCCGGGAACTAATTCTATGAAAGCACCAAAATCTACAATTTTCACTACCTTACCTTCAAAAACCTCTCCAGCTTCTAATTCTCTTGTTATATCTTTAATCCATTCTACAGCTTTAGATAATGATTCTTTGTTCGGAGAAGAAATAGCGACATTTCCGTTTTGTTCAATTTCAATCATAGCTCCGGTCTTATCAATGATCTCATTAATAGTTTTTCCGCCCGGACCAATTACTTCTCTAATCTTATCTGGATTTATCTTCAAAATAATAACTCGTGGAGCATATTCTGAAAGATCTTCTCTATATTGAGATAGAACATCTGTCATCTCTTTTAAAATTTCTATACGCGCCTTTTGAGAAGCTTGTAACGTTTCTTCAACAATTTCTTTAGTTAAACCCTTGGTTTTAGTATCTAACTGGATGGCAGTAATCCCCTCTTTACTTCCAATAATCTTAAAGTCCATTCCTCCTGGGCCATCCTCTAAATCTTGAATATCTGTTAAAACCTTATAACGCTTGAATCCTTGTTCTCCTTCCTCTGATGCCAAACCAATAGCTATCCCAGCAACTGGTTTTTTAATTGGAATACCAGCGTCCATAGAGGCCATAACCGAAGCGCAAAGGGAAGCCATAGAGCTTGAACCATTAGAAGAAAGAACTTCTGAAACAATACGAACAGTATAAGGGAATTTTTCCTTATCTGGGATAACAGATAACATTCCTTTTTCAGCTAAACATCCGTGTCCAATTTCGCGACGTCCAGTGAATCTTACAGGCTTAGCTTCTCCTGTACAAAATGGACGAAAATTATAGTGATGCATAAAATATTTACGAACATTTTTTTCCATTGTGTCTATATACTGCTCTGATCCTGGAGCTCCCAAAGTGATAACTGAAAGTACTTGAGTTTCACCACGGCTAAAAATAGCAGAGCCATGTACTCTAGGCAAAACACCAACTTGGCAATTAATATGACGAATCTCTTCGAATTTACGACCATCTATGCGTTTACCCTTATCAAGAATACCCAAGGTAACTTGACTATAAATCAACTTGTTAGCATATTCGATCGCTTTTGCTCTCTTCTCTTTGCCAATATTTTTCTCTAAAAGAATTTCTTCTAATTTCTCTCTAATTTTATCAACTGCGCCAATCCTTTCTTGTTTACTTTTTAAAGGTTGATCAAATAAATATTTAG
>Ga0075122_10002253_pt1 | contig 12889 bp, 21 predicted proteins | sample AntAceMetag02UKB_FD_69790 | JGI IMG/M metagenome (GOLD analysis project Ga0075122, IMG submission 69790) | Saline lake microbial communities from Ace Lake, Antarctica - Antarctic Ace Lake Metagenome 02UKB | ecosystem: Environmental > Aquatic > Non-marine Saline and Alkaline > Saline | place... | reverse complement strand
GCGATATCTTTACTTAATTTGTGATAGTCTTTCATTTCTTCACCCAATCAGAACCATTCCAAGTTTTATTATATTTCTCCTTCATCACAAATGCTAACCAGAGTTGTTCCATAGACCAATCAGCGGGGTCTACTTTCTTGTCAGCACAATAGCCCATTTCTGCCCACATCTCTAAAGCGTCATTGAACCTATCAATCAAACCAGTAGCATTAACATCTTTTGATTTATCAAATACTATCCTCTGCAACTGGGCTTGAGTAGGGAGCCAAACACGCTTAGAGTACTCCATGTCATTTGGATGCTTATATCCGTCTCCGTAATTGTTACCATATAAGAATATCCTACCATCCTTCACTTGTGATTCATTCTCATAAATTACATTTCCATAAGCTCCCTTAGAATTAACTTCTCCTCCTTCAGCATAATACCAATCACCTTTAGTCGAAACCCAATCTTTCTGTATCTCCTCAGCCTTCTCACACATTAAAATATTTTGTTTAATTTTGTCCATATTTATATTATATATTATTTTTTGATGATTATGTCAACGTTCTTTTTGGTTAGTGCCACTTCTTTAGCTTCTTTACGTAATACCATTGACCGAAATTTAGTCAATTTTTCTTTACCTCGTTCAACTCTGAATGATTTGGTATCATCTATTGACCCATCAAGAAATACTTTGACAGTCGCATCTGACAAATGGCATGCGTATATACCCTCAATGATTAATATATCTATTGCACTATTATCAACTATAACCTTTTCTAATGTGTTGGTGAATTTATGAATGCGTTGTATTGATAAGTATTTATCTTTGCTATGGAATCTTTTGATTATAATATCCAATTTTTTCCAATCTATTTCGCACATGCCTACTGAATTCATTCCACCTTTAGCTCTCACTTTGTTCCTATCATTCCACATGGTCTTGTAATAGTCATCTATTGATATTATACAACTTCTTATTTTATGTTTATCCCAAAGTGATTTTTGTAATAAATGTGATATTTCAGTTTTACCTGTTCCACTTTGTCCACCAATTGCTACTATCATTTTCTTGTGATAATAAGTTAGCATGATGAGTGGGAGCAAACTTTTGGTTTTTCGCTTGTGGATTGGTTTGAGTAAGAGTTCGTCACCTATCACTTCCCCTCCAATAGTTCTTTGTTCTCCATAGCGGTGCCGATGATTTCTCCATAGCCAAAGCAACAATCAGTATCCCAAGAACCATCTCTCCTTTTCCACCTAATAGCAAAACTAGGAGCTAGATAAAATACCTCTCCGATATTACCTTGTGGGTCTTTCAATAAATCGCCTACATATATTTCTTCCCCTTTACCATTCTTGTCTTTTAGCCCTGTGTATTGCATAAGTTCAACGCTATCTAAAGTTCTGTTTGGTTGAGAACATCCCTTTGATATAAAAGAAATAGTCATATCAGCAAACCTAATTGTTTGAACATTACACATTGTTTTTAATACTCTATCCCAAGCTCTGAACTTAATCTCTCTCATTGTTCACCTAATTTCTCCTTTACTACCCAAGTATAATCTTCATCGTAATCACCCGTTTTTATCATTATATATGTAATACCACAATAAGGACAATCAAATTGATAAAATGAGTCTGTTTCAATTTTTTTACCACATCTACAAGTTAGGGTTATTCTACTCATATTTATCAGCTTTTGCTTTTTTTAATTTTTGTAATAGCTCGATTAAATCATCTATATCATCATGAGAGAAGTCAAAGCAAAGTCCAGTTACTTCATCTTCTCCACTTCCCATTAGTGTGTACCAAACACTGCATCCAATGCCGTCAGGATACTTTACTTTATCCCCACATAATTTACCTTGTTTATATATTTTATTCATTTTCTTTCTCCTTTAAATTTGCCTCTTTCTCTTCTTTCTTTTCTATTTTTATTTCTTTCTTTAATTCTTTTAAAATTTGTTTTGCTGCCCAATCCAAGCAGCTTGTATGTTTTTCACCATTAGTATAAAACTCTTGACCACAACTAACTCCTAATAAATGTCTTTTAATTGTTTTAGTTAATATTTCTTTATTAACCTTTGCTTGTAAAAGGATTGAATAAAGAATACTCATTGCACTAAGCATACCTTTCTGGCAATTACCAGATTTTCCCATATCCATTTTTATTTCATAAAGCTCACCATCATCAAAATTTTGGGTAAGATAAAAATTTCCACATTGTGTTTTCACTTTATGAGTTTTACCTGATAATACATCTGGACGTTTTTTCTTATTTATTGTTTTCATTTGCTTTACTTATGCTCCTGTTTAAACTTTTTAAAATTTTTAGTGCTTCTTTTCTTCTTCCTTCAAAAATTGTATCTATTATTTTCTTACAAGTTAAACAAACTTCTTTTCTTTCAATAAATGGTATTTTAAGTTTCTTTTGTTCAGTGCTCACCTTACCCATAAAATAAAAACTATCTTGTATATTTATTTCTTTTTTATATTCCTCTAATTTAGATAAGCTAACCATAGAAAAAAGAAAGGTTTCACCATTGATTGGGTGGCCACAAATATCACAATAAGTAAGATTCATAATTTTTTATTTTTTACAATCACTACAAGTTGTAGTTGTTGTTCCGTTGTTATGATATATCGTTGTATAAGTTTTTACAATTTTTTTACAAACGTCACATTTAATTTTTGGTCTATTCGGAAATATTTTTCCTAAATTTTCAGAAATCTTTTTTAGAGCTTTACCCGACCAACGATATGAAACCTTGCCGCCTTTCCCAACTTGTCTATTTCGGGGGTCATTTTTAAAACTGAATACGCCTTCTGATTTTAAATCGTTCATTTTCTTCTAATTTTTGTGAGTTGTAAATTAAAGAATAATTTTTCTTTATAGCATTTATAATTTGGTTGTTTTACTATTTCTTCTATACTTCCGAATTCATTTAATAATTTAGATGCTGTCTTCTCACCCATCTTTGGAATTACCTTAATAATATTATCAGCCTTATCACCTACCAAAGCTAAGAAATCAGCAAATTGTTCTGGTGTAATTCCATATCTTTCTTTAACGTATTCTCTTCCAAGTGTTTTCCAAACATTTTTTATTGGCATATATAATTTTACATTATCATCTATTAATTGACAATAATCTTTATCAACTGTTGCCATTAAAACTAAATCAACTCTTGTTTTTAATTTTTCAGCAGCAATGCCAACTAAATCATCAGCTTCCAATCCTTCTTTCTTGTAATTACGGATATTCATTCTTTTAAGTTCTTTTGGCATTTCTATTAATTGTGATAATAAATTTGGGTCTATTTTTGGTCTTGTTGCTTTGTAATCAAGAGTTAATTTATTTCTAAATGAACCACCTTTTGAATCAAAAAAGATAAAGAATTTATCTGTTGTTAATTTTAAATTGTTACTTAATGAAGATAATGTTTTTTTAAATTGCCAAATTCCATTTTTTGTTTTATCATTGAACCAAGATAACGTTGAAAAATACGACCTAAATAATAACCAGTTGCCATCAATAAGTAATACTAATTTGTTTTGCATATTTTTGTTACAATGCGCTTGAAAAAGCCATTCTTTTTAGTTACAGGGGTAGTTGTTCCACATTTGATACAACGATACATTCCCCCACTGATGTAAATACAATTTTTAGATTGACAATTAGGACATTTCTTTTTCATTTTTAATCTCCTTAATGTTGTGTTCAGTTCTTAAATCTAAATCATTTCTAATCTCTATCAATGCTGCCATTATATAATCTTTATCACCTGGGTTTAAGGTTTTTGATTTTGAAGAATTCATTCCTAATTTTTTATCTTCCTTACCAGATGTAACAACATCAATGGGTTTATCAAAATAATCTTTTACTAATGTCTCTATAGTTTCATCACCACTAAAAGACTCTACCCTATTTTCTTTTGATGTAACTATTAATTCTAAAGTATCTAATTGTATTTTACTTTTCATTACTTATATTTATATTATATATTATTTTAATAATAGTTTATCTTCTAATTTATCTAAAAAATTAATCGTCCCAGAATCTAATTTGTATGTACCTGAATATTTAGAAGCAATAAATTCGGAGAAAGCTTCACTGGGATTTGAAGACGCATATACTGTTGGAAATTTTGTTCCAGTATAATTTGCTATCTTATATAAACTTGTTCCGTTAATTTTTAAATCCAAAATATTTTTATTATTATATATGGTATGTCCAATTTCATGAATTAAATTGTGTCCTTTAATATTCCCATAATACATTTCACTCCCAAATTGAGGGAAAATAACTTTTGATTTAGGCATATAAATAACATTTAAAGATTTGCCTTTTTGGAATAAATTAATAGACCGTTTAGCTGAAAAAGTTAAACCCCCAAGGTCAGTATTATATTTTGATACTCTTGTTATCTCGTTAATAATTGATTTACCATTTGACGATATAAAATTATTTAAAACTTTTACTTTCTTATCTCCTATAAACAACAATGATTTCTTTTCACCCATTCCCAATTTTAAAAATGCCTTTTGTCTTGCTTGCAACAATTCAAGTTTTTTAGATTGTAGTACCATCATTCCAATATCATCTAAATTTGAATGAGCTACTTTTGGAACTATCCCTACTGAATTATATTGATTTAAAGTTTGTCTTAAAAATTGTTTTCTTTGAATAGTTGTCAACGCTCTATAATCTGTTTTAAAAGTAGTCAAATCTGATTTTAATAAAGCTGAATTCTTTGTATAATCTTTTGTAAATGAATTAGCATATATTTTTTCCCCTTCTGTAACTTCTTGAACTTTAACTGGTTCAGTTAATCCAGCTGACACCTTATCACATCTACAGGAAATATGCAAAGGAACCATCGGTGCTGCATTAATTGGAAAGATTCTTCCGTCTAAATCCATACATAAATCACAATTATGAACTACCATATAATTAACTACATAACTATTATCATCTTCAACCGTCAAATTATATACTGGTTGATTTTTCTTTAATTTCCAACTTTTAAGCTTCTTAATTTTAATAGGGATGAAACAACCATTATATATTGCTTGATTAATTTGTTTCGTAATTTTATCAAAATTATTTCTAATATCTTTTCCTGATAAACGTAATGTATTAAATCCATATTTTTTAGCTTCAATATCTTTTTGTTTATCTAATAGAATAACATCTTTTTTACTATGCCAATATTCACCATCAACTTCAATAATTAAATTATAATCGGGTAAATAAAAATCTACCCATCTTCTTTTTTTGTCAAATTTAAAATATTTAGTAGAAATAAATGAGATATTTATTTTTTTTAACCACCAAGCTACCTTTTTTTCTATCCAAGTTCTTCCTAAATGATTCTTTCCTAATGTTTTATGAGCTTTTTTTAAAACTTCTGTTTTTCTTTTTATATCTTTATTTATTAAATTAAAAGGATGATTCGGATATTTAGCTGTTTTCTGATTTAATTTAACTCTTTTATTACGAAAATCAATATCATTTTTAAAATGTTCTTTTTTAGTTATCCCCATTCTTTTACATATCAACTTCCACCAATTGGGATTATCTAATCTTTTTTTATCAAATCCTTCTCTTGCTTTTATCCAACTTTTATTCTTTTTATTTCTTTTAGATTGTTCTTTATGTTGCTTTGGGTCTGACCATCTTCTTTGGTTGCCTACTTTAGAAGCACAAGATAATGAACAAAACTTATTTCCAATAGGCATTAAATTATTACATAAAGGACATTTTCTAGCAAAATAAAATATCTTATCCGTTAATAATAAATCCTTAGCTTGTACCCAAGTTTCTTCATTATCTCTCAAGACAAAAAAACTATGATTTAATGTAACAGTAATAGAAGAACTTTCAAGTTTCCCTTTTAAAGTTATCTTCATAACTTCTTCATTTGTTTTTCTATGCCAAGTTTTTAATACTTTTCTATATCTATCTTCATGTGTTAAAACAGATTCTCCAATTTTAATATCTTTAATATTCTTTATTCCTTTTTTTGTTAATACTTTTGCTGTTCCTTCCAAAATACAAACTCTATCATCACCTGCACTGAGCCACTGAACTTGTTTAATTCCTCCTCTTCTATAAGCACCTACTCTACCCTCTGTTAATGCTCTTGCTGATTCTGTTCTTGCTATCATTTCAGCATATCGCTTATCTGATATTATATAAGAATATCCTTTTCTAACTTGTACCTCATCAACTATTTTAGGATTAACAAATACTTTTTTAGGTCCTAATTTAATGTCTCTTAATCTTCTTGCTATCATATATGGACTTAATCCATCAGCAACTCCGACAGCAACTACTCCTCTTACCCTATCACTTAAGCCATTAGTAATATGTTTTAATGTTCCCCAAAGTTTTTGTTGGTAAGCTTTAGTTTCTCTAAATTCATGCCAAGGTAGTTGTTCAGGAGATTTTCCTAAATCAGATAATCCTCTTTCCATTCCTTGCCCATAACTAACTCCCATAACCGACCATAATCTAGGATGATTCATAACATTCATTGCTGTCATTTCTTCTCTAAAAATTCTATCAAATTTGATTACATCAAATGAATCTAATTTCTTTTTCATATTAAAGGATTTTTCTTTGTAGGATAGTTGTGCAGAAACTTGTTCTAATAAAACTGTTATAGCTATTTCAACAGCTTCTCTAATAATATCGTCAATAATATTTATTGTGTTATTAATTACTTCTGAATTATTTATTAACCGCTCTTTCTGTTTACAAATAACTTTTTTAAACCAATCTCTATTAATTGGAAATTCTAATTTGTCACGATAAGAATCTAGTATATTATCTATTTTAATAACTGAAATAAATTGCTTTACTTTAAACATTTTTTATTCTTCTGTTATTACTTCAGAAGGTTTAGTTATATCAATAAGTATTGAATCAATTCTTTCTTTAATATCATCAAGTTTAGCTTTTCTACCATCTCTTTCAATTGTTTCTCTTAATTCTCTTAATTGTGAAGGAACAAGTAAAGCATCTCCACCTTCTTCTAATTTAGAATAACCTAACATTTCTCTTGCTTCATTAATTGATATTATTCCCAACTTACCAATATCATTTAATATTTTTGATACTTCGGATAAAGTTAATTCTTGTTTAGGTTTTTCATAACTTATTTCTATATCATCATACCCAAATCCTTGTCTAATTAAAACTTCTGTTAAATGATGAGACTCTAAAGTTAATAAAGGAATAATTGCATCGGATGTAAATTGTCTCCTTTGTTCTTCTGAATTTAACTTTCCTGTACCTACATCTATAATGCCTAATACTATTGGTTGCATCCCGTATACTGCCATTATTTTATTTAGTATCCATCTTTGATATTCCATGAATTGCATTTCTTCTGGGCTTTCCGTTAACTTAGTAAATGAAACATCTTTATTTGAAGTTACCACAAATCTGCCAGCTTTATTTTTTGCTTGTGCTTTCCAAAACAGCATATTTCTTTTTAATTTCTTTTCTGCCATACCGGGAAAAGATAACACTCCTGAAATCATTCCATCATTTTCTAGTCTTCTTCTATTTAAAATAGCTGCTTGGTTATCAGCAATAATAGTATTATAAACAGATTCTATTGGGGACAACCCGTATACACTACCTGCTATGGGGTTTGCAACAAAATAAATTAATTCATCTGATTGAAAATCTGCTACTTTAACTCCATTAAACAATAATTTATATGCTGAATCTGTTTTAAAATTTCCATGTTTATCTACATTTACTTTTATATCTTGTCCCGCTATATCATAAAGTTCTTTAGGTTTTGCTGGATTTTTATTTTCTTCTACTTCGGCTTTTATAATTTTTGCTTTTATATCGTTTATTGTTTTATTATTTATTTTAATAGATTCGCTTAAATCTTTTTGGTTTTTTTGTTTTGATTTAAGTGTTAACATAGTTAATTTTTCAACTGCAACTTTTAATTTAACCTTTAATTGTTTAGATTCTTGACTTGCTTTAACTATTTCTAAAGCTCCTGCATCATAAATTAATATATCTCTTAAATATTTTCTTCTAATTGCATTAAAAGACTCTACCTTTGGATTAGGATTATCTAAAAGAGCTTGAATTTCATTAATTTTTTCTTCTATTTTTTTATTATCCTTTTTATCATCAGAACTTTCTTTAGCTTTAATAATTATTTTGTATTTACAAACTTCTTTAATTATTTTATCAGTACAAGCTCTTACCCAAGCATTTTTCCAATAACATTCCCATATTTTTGCATTAGTTAATCCAGATAATTGAAATATTTTATCCACATAGCTCTCGCCATATCCAACCCCATAAACGGTAGACTCCTCTATTATACCCCTTGAAGATTTTATAACTTTATTTTTATTAACCATTGGAATCTTCTCACCATTGCCTTTCTCAATACCTTTTTTTCCTTTTAAAAATTTCCACATTTTTTCTCCTTTTAAAAACTTTCCCCAACCCAATCACTAGGAACTTCATTACCAACATAATCTAACGCACTTTTAGTAAGAGCTGCAACGGTATCACTTACATCTTTTGAACCCCTATCAGTTCCTTCTTCAATGCTTCTTCTTAATGAAATCTCTGGATGGTCTACTTTATTATCTACTTTAATTAATTCCTCACATTCTCTTATAAAAACGGGATAGTCATAATAATCTATTGTTTTATTATAAATTCTTTCTTTTAAAGTTTGGTATGCTTCATCAGTTCTATCAACTGATAGTTGTTCACATTTAATTCCCTTTTTGTTTATGCACTGTTGAAAATCCACAGATTGATAACCATCTAAAGATATTTGCCCAAAAGGAAATCCTAAATCAACAAGTTTAAATATAAAATCTCTAATTCTCTCAAAATCAACTTCCCCTTCTTTAGAACGTAATTGCATCATAATATCTATAAAAACATGATAAGGTGCATCTTCTAATTGCATATTTTTTTTATATAGATGTCCTAATCCAAACCCAACAGCATCCCCATGTTGTTTTCCTTTTGCTAAATCTATATGAGCAAAATATAAAGCATCGCTATGTTGATTTTTTAAATCTGTTAAAAGTTTATCTTCCATTTCTGATAAGCCTGTTTTTATTTCAAGGTCATAAATTTCTTTTGTTTTAAATGGTTTAAAATGTGGAAATAAAACTAAATCATTTAAATCTTCAGTCTTTAAAGGATGTCCTACAAATGGAGACATTCTATTTTTATTAATTCCTTCTTTAATTTTTTCCCTATAAACAAAAAATGAATTACCTGCTCCCTTCATTAATATATTTTCTAATCTTCTTGTTGCCTCTTCTGGATTTTTATCATACGCTTCCTTATAATCTTCTTTTGTTTTACCAGGTCTAACTTCCCAAGTCGTCTTTTTACTTCGATAAATTTTCTTTTCTGTCTTTGATTGTTCCCATCTATAATTCATATAATCGTGTTCATGTCTTAAATAAGAAATTAAAATAATTCTAAATGTACTTCCTTCTTTACTACCCCATCTTGTTATTGCGGTAAACCATAAGTTATCATAAATTTCTTTTGCTTTATGTGGTTTAAATTCTGCAATCTCATCAAATATTGCTAACAATATATTCTTACCTTCACCCGAATATTTAACACTATTTAAACTATACGCGGTAATATTTTTTTTAAAATTAACTTTTGACACTTGTATATCTTTCAAGTCCCTCAAATCCATTCCCTTCTCCTCAAACCAATTTTTACCAGTAGCTGGATTTTTAACTGATTTCAATGCTGTAGTGAATCTATTAAAGAAAACATTCTTTGAATGAGCACCATTAACAGATATGTTAACTAAATCAATAGGTTCACTTTCAGTAAAATTTAAATATTTTTGGGGATTCCTTAAGCACATTAAAAAATAAGCTGTATAAATTAAAATGCGCGCGCATGTAAAATCTTTTCCTCCACCTTCTCCCCAAAATAATAAATATTCTAAGTATTCTTTACTCCATTCTTTACCTTTAAATAAATTATCAAGAACATCTAATTGAGGAATAGATAATGCCGGCTTTAACCAATCACTAAAGAAAACTGTAGGAGATACTGGAAATTCTTCCCAAACAGTATCTCCTTGCAGTGTATTAGCTACAGTCTCTGAAATAGTTGTTTTTATTAACTCATTTAAGTTCATATGTATTAATAAAGAAAAATTTCTTATGTTTTGTTTTTATTAACTATTCTTTTATTATTCAGGTTTTTTGACCTGAGTTTTCCCCTTCATTTGTTTATCTATACTATTTAACACATAACGAATATCCAATAAAAGAGTAGCAAAGAATTTATCTTTACCTTCTAGTTTTTCTACTTCTTTAACGTATTCTTCATATTTACTCATTTTACTTCTCCTCCTTTTTTGATTCTGTAACAGTCAGAATCTTTATGTGGTGTACTTACTTCTAAAACTTTTAATTCACTAACAGTGTTATTTCTAAGCTGGTGGGATTGTATTGGCTTAACGCGACATGTATCACCTCCTTGTGTTAAATAAATGTTTTGGAATCCTACTAATAAATCTAAAAACCCACTAATAACTATAAATGTTTCATCTTTTTCTTTATGAAAATGAATTGATGTTTGAAAACCAGGATTAATATATAAATACTTAGCACAATATAATTCATTATTTACTAACCATTCTTCTCTTCCCCATATTTTATTTATCGTCTTCATCTTCTTCCTTATAAGTTTTTAATTCTATAAAAGCATTTTGTTGTGCCTCTAGTGGAACAAATTTATAAATAATTTGAACAAAAAATTCAATTAACGGAGTTATTTTTGCATTAATTTTATCCACATGAATAAAGTTTTGTTGCAAAAATTTATCTTCTTTCCCAGTTAATTGTAGAATCTTTGCTTCTTCAGAAATTAATTTAACAATACTATCTAATGCTTTTCTTTCGTCATCTAGTGAACCTCGTGGGATAGTTAATTGTTTTCCATCTTTTCCTGCAACTGTAATTTCTTCACCCGCTTTATCACGTAACTTCCAATATTCTGTTTTTAAATGATTTAGTTCATCAATAAATCTTAAAATTTTATCTAATTTATTTTTTAGATAATCTGGATTTTTTGATATATATTTCGCATAACGTGTATTTAATTTTTTTACATCATTATAAACTGTCTGTGGATGAACCTTTAAAATCTCAGCAATTTTGGCTTGGGAATATCCACGTAAAATATACTCTTGTACTGAATCTCTTCGTTTAATTATCAGTTTGTTTAACATATTCCCTAACTATTATTTTGATTTTATATAATTCTTTTGTTATGGTAGCTGGACACATTTTTATTTTTTTGGCTATGTCAATATTTTTATAATTTTTAAGTTTCATTTCTAATATAATAAACTGTCTACCTGTTAACCTATTTTTTAAATCAATTAAATGTAAGTTCAACCCAATTTTCTCGTATGGGATAGTTAAATATTTTATTATTTCCATAGAACTAATCTTCTGATTCCTTTGAGAAAAAAGAATCTATGGAAATTGAATTAGCTAAAGGATTCTTCATATGCTTTTTTAATCTATTTAATAGATGCCATTTACAACGTAAGAACCACCAACCAACTTTTTTTGTTCTACTTTCTTTATTTCTTTTATAATCTTTAATAATCATTAATTTTAATTCCTGAATCGTATCTTCTTTATGCTCAGAATTTAACCTAAATTTCCAAGCAAGATAATCTAAGGGTTGTGAAAGTTCATTTAATAATTTTAATAATTTTTTTTGTTTTTTCATTACTGCCAACTTTTAAATGTTCATGTAAGTAGCCCATAATATTAAATAATAAAGCACAAAGAGCTTCTTCTATTCCATCTTTAGTTGTAATCTTTCTATGCTCTTTCCATAAATCCATAAAATGTCTAAATCCTGATTTTATATAACAATCTTTAGGCATTCCTTTCTGCCAATTATCAGAATCTCTTAACTTACCATCAGCCTGCTCTCTATGTTTATGCATATACTTACCATAACGTTCAATAACTAAAGGACTTAAAAATCCTTCATAATCAGGTTTATTTTTTGTGGTGTCACGAGTAGCGCCGGTTTTAAATTTTCGCAAGTTTATTTTCTCCCCATGTTTTTAAAATATGTTCTAATTCATGTATAGCTTTAATTCTAATATCACATTTAACTTTTTGATTATACAACCTATCTATCAAAATAATTCTATTATAATTTTTAAAATTTGGATTATCTTCAACTAACCAAATATTTTTATATTTATCTAATCTTTTTCTTTTTTCTTCTGTATTAAGATATCTTATTGAATAATCGCCTATATAAACATCTAACCAATCTTTTGTAAATGAACGCCATTCTTCAGGTTGATTAGACCAGATTTCTATTTTTTTTATATATTTCATTACAGTAAAAAGATACTCAGTCGGTGGGCTATATATTAAAGCCATATATTCATCTTCCTTAACTAAATCATAAATATCTTTACCCTTAACATCCCAATACCACATTCTAGTATTAGGAGCATCCAGTTTATTACGCATATAATGCATTAAATCTCTAATAACACCATCTAAATCCCATACTATTTTTTTCATTTTGAACCCCCGAATAAATCATTAAATGGATTATCAGATAGATTATCAAAAATATTACCTAATTTATTTAACTTCTCACATTCAATACAATAACCATTTTTTAAGGCTCTCAATTTTTTGCACATTTTACACTCACCCAAAGTATAAGTACTTTTTTCAGTCAACAGCTTTCTCCCTTATTTCATCTTCATTACCCAATGGAAATGTAATGCACTCTTCGGTTGCATAAACTTGATACCCCACAAGACATAGTGCTGAGATTAAATCCTTCCAGTTTTCTTTAGGAACA
>Ga0075122_10002252_pt1 | contig 12892 bp, 13 predicted proteins | sample AntAceMetag02UKB_FD_69790 | JGI IMG/M metagenome (GOLD analysis project Ga0075122, IMG submission 69790) | Saline lake microbial communities from Ace Lake, Antarctica - Antarctic Ace Lake Metagenome 02UKB | ecosystem: Environmental > Aquatic > Non-marine Saline and Alkaline > Saline | place... | reverse complement strand
TGAGTTTGATAAAGAAAAACTGGAAGAAAGATTGGCTAAATTGACGGGCGGAGTGGCGGTAATTGAAGTTGGGGCGGCTACAGAAACAGAAATGAAAGAAACTCAAGAGCGAGTCAAAGACGCCGTTGCGGCCACTAAAGCGGCGATTGAAGAAGGGATTGTTCCTGGTGGCGGAACGATTTTACTGAAGGCGGCTGACAAAATTCAGACTAAAGACTTGAAGGGCGATCAAGTGACCGGCGCCTTGCTTCTCAAGAAGGCTCTGGAGGCTCCAGCAAGGCTTTTGGCTGAAAACGTGGGAGCCGATGGAAGTGTGGTGATTGCCGGGATTAGAGGTAGTCAGGGTAAGAATATTGGCTTTGATGTTTTAAGTGAAAAGTATGTTGACATGATTGAAGCGGGCATTATTGATCCAGCCAAAGTGACCAAGAGCGCCTTGCAAAATGCTGTTTCGGTGGCGACAATGATTTTGACTACTGAATGCTTGGTGGCTGATAAGCCCGAAAAAGAGAAAAATGCTCCTCCGGTTCCGCCAATGGGTGGAATGGGCGGCATGCCTCAAATGTAAGCTCGGACTTATTTTCTTCTCCGTTTCGTTTTTAGTTTAGTTTTTCCTATTTGTTTTTCGATTGGCGGCCAGTTGTTTTTCGACCAAGATCTCTTGGTTGATTTAGGGGTGGCGAAAAACGATTGTCTTTTGTTGTTTAACGGAACTCGGTTCATGTTTGTTTTTTAAAAATCGAACTCAATGGGGTTGACATAAAAGGGAACGAGTTGATTTTGTTGATTGTAGAGTAGAATGTATTCAATCTCTCCCGGTTCGGTGACAAAGCGGAAAATGTTGTTCTCCGTGGCGACTTTGACTTCTTTTTCTCCTGATTGATTAACCAGTTTATATTTTGCTTGGGTGATGCTTTGTGGGGAGATGATCGCCAGAGTTTGGCCGTTTTTTTGGACTTGGGTAGGAGTAGTGAGATTGTAAATGATGAAGGGTTGAGGCGATTCCCAGGCGAAACTGCCAGCTCTTATCTTTATAGTTCCAGAACTAGCCCCTTCGGGCAGGAAGAAGCTGATCAGATTATCTTGCCAAACTTCTATCTTTCCCTCCTCAACGGCAATGTTGTTCAAAGAAAGGAACTTGTCTTTGGGGTTTAGGCCGAAATTTTTTCCCAAAATGACGACTTCGTCGCTCGCTTTACCGAGAAAGGGGTAAACTCGAGTGACTTCAATTGGCGCCAACGGTGAGGGGCCGTAATCTTGTTTTTCGATTGGAATGATGGGCGGCTTTTCAATTTTAGCTTGAGAAGAAAGTCGGGTTTGTTGACTAAGGAGAAGAACGGTGGCGGGAATGGATAAAGCCACTACGAGGAGAAAACCAAGGGAGAAGATTTTTTTGAAGGAGAATTTGTCTAGAGTTTTAAGAAAGGACATTGTTTTGTTTATTTTAAATGATTTTTTATTTACTCCCTAATTTCAATCGTTCGTAAAATGTGATTAAAAGTGATCGAATAATTGTCAAAGAAGCCTTTTCTTCCCAATAGAGCCTGAGTGCCTTGGCTTTCGGTGAAAACTATGGGGAGGATCATTTCTGTTTCTCCGATTTTGAGAGCCATTTCTGAATGGTACGCGAAACTGGTTTGGTTGCCAAAACCTCTAATTGCGGTTCGTTTTAAAAAAGCCAGGTCTTTGCCCATTTCCGGAGCTAATTCTCGGGAAAGCGAGGAGACGACTGCACCTGAATCGAGTATAAAAATGACTGGCTTGTTGCCTTGGTCGGTTTGGATGTCGAGTTTTATTTTAGGTTCGGAAACGATTCCTAATCCTTTCCAATTGGTTTGAGTGAGAGGAATGGAGAGTAAAAGTTTTTGGTTGCCGATTCTTTCTAGCCGGTTTTGAAGAGTAATTTGAGAAAAAGTAAAATAAACTCCCAGGCCGAGAGAAAGACAAACAAAAACGACCAGACTTAATTTAGTTAAAGCCCGTCTAGAGTTGTATTGATGGCTGGTAACAACCGCTTCTTCCATAGAATCCACTTACCGTTTCAAATGCGGCGCAAGATTAGGGGGGCAGTAATTAAGCCTGCTCCGATCAGAAGGACTAAGAGAGTTGGGGTAAAAACGCCGGTTTCCGGTAAGTCGTTACCGCTTGCGGCGGCAGTGCCGGTGGGGGTTGGAGTTGGACTGCTGCTGGCGTCACTTCCCAAACCAAGGGCAATAATAGTGTAGCTTCCATTGGTGGTTGAAGTAAGGACGTCTTCACCTTGATAGGCGACGTTGCTGTCAGTAGAGGTGTCGGCGGTGAAATCAAAAGTTACCGGAGCGGTTCCGATGGCCGTGGCTTGAAAAGTGATTGTCGCAACGGTGCCGTCTTGAGAAATGGCTGATGGCGAGGTGGCTCGTAGAGTTATTTGTTCTCCGGCAATAGAGGGAGTGACCGTGTTTGGAAAAAGACTGCCGTAGCTGGCAGAACTGTATTCGAGTTTATCACTGTCAAAATCAAGAACGATGTCAACCGCATCGACATTGTCGGTTTCAGCGTCTAAAACGACATTAACAGCAAAGCTATCTCCATTCTCGACTGACTTACTTACTGGCGATAAACTCAAGGAAGCTGCCCAGGCAGACTTGAAAGTAAAGAAAACTAAAAACAAAGCTAAAATAACCGCCTTCGGCAGGGTTCTCCTCATGCTTCTAATTATTATTAACTAAAAGAAAACAATTTGCAACTGCTTTTTTAGAGCGGCAGAATTGAAGCCGGATTGAAGTTACGATAATGATCGGAAACTTCTAAGTGAAGGTGAGAGCCGGTAGAAAAACCGGTCGAACCGACTTCGCCAATGGCGGTATTTTTGTTGACCGCATCACTCAGAGAAACGTTGATTTTGCTCAAGTGAGCGTAGAGAGATCGAATTTCCGAACCGTGATTGACAACAATGTAGTTGCCGTACGAGAAACGGCTATAACTGATCGATTCAACCGTACCATCCATGATGGGATAAACGGCATCACCTTTTTGGCCGTTAAAGTCAATCGCTCGGTGAAAAGAATGATAATTTTGAGAAACAACTGGGTCTTTCAAAGGAAAACGAACCGAAATTTCGGTGGCGATTTTGGTCAATTTGGCTCGCAAAACCATCAATTCTTCTTCTTGGTTGAAGCCAAGAACTTCGCCAGAAGTTAATTGAAAGCTGGCGCTCAAGATAAGAACCATCGACAGCCCCAAAGCCGCTCGAATACCCCTTTTTTCCAATAAAGGCCGCAGGAAACGACTCAAAGGGTGGCTACGAGAACGCTTATTAATTAAGCGTTTTTCGAGCTCGTCTTTGGCCTTCTTGACCACTATTTGAATGGTGTGACCTCCGACTTGGAGGGCGATTCGTTTCTTCATGTTTTTTTTGGCCTTTTGGCCAATAAAAAAACCATACCCGGTTATTTAGGTATGGTTTCCGAACTGCCATCATTATAGCAAATGAAGGCAAGAAAAGCCACTTTTCCGCTTTCTTTACATTTGAATTTAGGCATGAGATAATGAGAAACCACTTGATCAAAAGGTCCAGTAGCCAAGCGGTAAGGCAACGGTCTGCAAAACCGTTATACGCGGGTTCGATTCCCGCCTGGACCTCCATGTTACGTAAGAATTGGTTGTTGATTGCAATTGTCCTTTTATCTTTGGGATTAATCGGCTTAGTAGTTAAACAAAAGTTTTTTAGCGGTCCTTCTTCAGCGGCCTTAAAAATCGAAACTGATCCTGCCGCAGTCGTTTTTATTGATGGTCAGCAAGTCGGTTCAACTCCTTTTCATGATGATAATCTTGAGCCGGGAGAGCATTTGGTTAAGATTGTCCCAGAAGAAAACCAGGTTGATTTTAATGTTTGGGAGAAAAGAATTAACCTAACGCCGCTGGCGATGACTTTAATTGACTATCGCTTTACTCAAGATCTCACTCGTGATTCTGGTCAAGTAATTTCCCTAGAGAAAATCGCTACTCGTGAGGCAGCGGCTCTTTCGGTCATTTCCGTGCCTGGCCAGGCAGTAATTAAGATTAATGGTGATCCTCGGGGTTTTACCCCTTTCTTTGGTGATAATCTCGCCCCGGATATTTATGAAATAACGATCAGCAGCACTGGTTATGAGGAAAAAACGATCACTAACGCGAAATTGCTGGCAGGTTATAAATTGCTGGTGGAAGTAAAATTGGCCCGAGAACTGGAAGGTTTTGTGGAAGAACCGTCTTTATTGGAAGAGGACGAAGTTTTAGATGAAGCCGAAGAAGCCACCGAAGAGGCGGAAGTCAAAGGAGAGAAAGACGAGCCGGTTGAAGAAGAGGCAGAGAAGAAAACTGAGGCTGGCGAGTTGGAAAAGCCTTACGTGGAAATTAAGGAAACTCCTACTGGCTGGCTTAGGGTGAGAAATGCCCCTTCAACTGATGCCACGGCGACTGAATTAGGCCAGGTCAAACCAGGAGAAACTTATTCTTATTTAGAGGAAGAAGAAAACGGCTGGTACAAGATTGAATTTGAAGGTGAGCCTGGTTGGATCAGTGGAACCTACGCTGATTTAATTGATTAGAACGGTGGGTGAAAAACCGTAAAGAATTAGAATTACCAATCCCGCCCATAAAGTAATTGTTAACAAAAGAGGTTTGTCGTTTAAGAGGACTCTCTCTGGTGCCTCCGCTTTTACTCCGGCAGTATAGACGATATTCATATAGCGCATAATTCCGTAGAGCACCAAAGGAATGGTGACCATTAACCATTTGTTGATTCCGGCTAGAGTGGCTGGCAATTTGGCCAAAAAGGGCAAAGTGTAGCTGGCAAACGAAGGTGGATTAAAAAAGGTGAAGAGAGCGTAGGAAAGCCAAGCTGAAGTGGCGAAAATGGCCAGGTACGAGTCAAGCAGGTTCAAATTGTAGCTATTCAGAGTTTTCCGGGTTGTTTTTTGTTCACCGACAATGGTCAGTTCGGCCCGTCTTTTACCGGCGGCCAAAAAGAGAGCCAAAGAAACGACACAAAGTAAAAACCAGACACTCATGTGAGCGTTGATTACCAAAGAACCGGCGTAAACTCGAATGATAAAGCCGGAGGCGATCGCTAAAACGTCAATAATAATTACTTTTTTAAGACTCAAGGTGTAAGAAATTTGGAGGATTAAATAGGCTAGTTGAGCCAGGAAAAAGAAAAAACCTAGAGAGTAACCCAAGCTTAGAGAAACAACAATGGTACAAATGGCGACAAAAAGAGCGATTGGTACAGGTAATTTACCGGCAGCAATCGGCCGGTTTTTTTTGATCGGATGACGACGGTCGGCCGGTGAATCAACGATGTCATTTAAAAGATAAATCGAGGAAGTCAGCAAGATAAACAAAAAAGCTGCCGTTAAGGTGGTGAGAAATTTTTGGGCAACAAACAATTGGCCGGTAAAGATTAACGGCGCGAACAAGCTTAAGTTTTTAAGGGCTTGCCTGGGTCGGATTGACCGAACCAAGTGGAAAAGTATCTGAACCATAAAAACAATAGGCCAACAACTAAAGCGACCATGATTATTGTATAGAATTTTTCTTGGCTATTCAAACTAAGCGCCAGCAAGCCAAGCAGGGCGGTCACTCCCCAGTAAAAAAAAGCGGTTTTGGGTTTACTCCACTTCCATTTGTCAAGAATGTGGTGATGGAGATGTTCTCGATCACCCCAAAGAGGTGATTTTCCCGATAAAACTCGTCTCAAGATGACCAAAAAAGCATCCATGATCGGTAGGCCTAAAACGACCAAGGCGGTGCCTAGTTTGGTGGTGGAGAGAATGGAAAGACTGGCCAATAAAAAACCAGCCAAAGCCCCAGCTCCGAAGCCGGGCATAATTTTTTGAGGATAAAAGTTGAAAGGAAGAAAGCCAAGATAAGCTCCAGCAACGATGGCCGACAAGATAACGACCGGAACAATTTGACCGTCAGGTAAAAAACGCCAAGCGAGCAAAGCAATTGTCAAGCAGGCGATGACGACAATTCCCGGTTGTTGGCCGTCGAAACCCTTAACCCAATTAAGAGCGTTGATTAAAAAAACAATCCAAAGCAAAGAAAACGAAATGCTGACCCAAAAAGGCAAGTAAAAGAGACCGTTAAAGGGATTGGTCAAAAATTCAATTCGATTTCCACTAAAAACGACTAAACCCGCGGCCACGAAACAGCCTCCCAAGCGAAGATAAGGGTTTAAGTCCCAGTGGTCGTCGAGGGTTCCCATGGCGACAATTAAGAGGCTTCCCAGAAGTAGGCCGGCCAGAGCTTGGTTTAGAGGCAACAAAACCAGGCTAATAATTGCAAAACTGAAGAGGATCGGTAAACCTCCTCCTCGAGGGACTGGGCGAGTGTGGGTATCTTTGCGACGTTGGGTTTTTTGGGGATCTTCCACCCATCCCAGAGAACGGTAGAGTTTGATCACTAAAGGGGTGGCCAAGAAGGCCAAGGCGAAGCTGAGAAAAAGAGGCTTTAAAATTAGCTGAAAAGCAGTGGAATTAAACATGATTTTAAATTACGAGTCTGACAATTTGAATTAAACTGATTAAGTTGAGAAAACTAGTCGCTAGGGCGCTGCTGGAAAAAAGATAACGGCTCAAAAGGTCTTTTTTAAAAAAACTAAGACTCAAGAAAAGATTGATGATCAATAGGCCCAAAGAGATTGAAGGCAACAGAATTAGATAAACTGGATTGACTAGTTGAGAATTTCCCCAAGGTTGAGAGTAAAACAGAGGAACTTGAGGGGGCAGGAAGCGCCAAATCGAAAAAAGAATTAAAGCCTGAGCCAGACTGATCAATAGGCTCAAGGAAAAAAGCAGGTTGGGGCTGATTTTTTCTAAACTCATTTTTCAGATTTGGTTATTTTGACGGAAAAGGAGATAGTTGTTCAATTCTTTTTCCAAACGATAGTTTTTGCTTAAATATTCTTTTAATTTGGGAAAATCTCTTTTTTCTGAACTGTCAATAACAATAAAGTTAGGTTGGTTTTTCTCAATCGCCGCAAAGGTTTCTTGCCAGCCGTTGAAATCGGCAATGTGATAAGCGGTGGTATAGCGTCCCGGTGGTAGTTTTCGAGAAAGAGCGTAAGCAGAAGAGGTGTCGGTCCAGATAAAGACTCGCTCGTCAGGAGCAGTTCTCTTGACGAGATAGTTGGCCAGAGTGTAAGTGTGATTGACTTTCGGGTCAAACCAGGCAAAATACTCTTCTTTTGTTTGTTGGCTTAAGACAAATTGACCAAAGTTTTGATAGTAAGCGGGAGTGGGATAAAACCAAAAATCAATTTTTTGAAGGCTGAAAACCAAGAACAAAAGCAAACCTAAGACGATCAATTTGACTTTTTTAGTCGGCCAGAACAAAAGCAAACCAGCGAGGAAAACGGCTGGCGGGAGGAGCTGAATTAAGTAGTGAGCGTAAGGTCGTTCTGAGAGCAGGGCGGCGAAGAAGACAAAAAGAAACCAAAGCAAAGTAAAGACCACTTCTTTCCTGAAATGCTTTTTGAAAATAAACAATCCCAGAGAGCCGACCCCTAAAAGTAGGGCTCTGATCATCAAGCCGGTATTTTGGTTTAAGTTGCCTTCGTCCATTGAACCGGCTTGCCAGGAACCAAGGTAAGAAAAGTTTTGCCATAAGGTGGCCTGCAGATAGTAGTTCAAGGCTCCGTTCGAAGCGAAGTAAATTGAGAAACAAACCAAAGGGAAAACAAAGCCGGCAGTTAGGGCGAGAAGTTTTGAGATCTGGAAGACAAAGTTTTTCTTTTTTAGATAAAAAAGACCGAGAAGGCCTAAAGCCATCAGGTCAAAAAGACCGGGGGTTTTGAAATGAAAGCTGGCAGAAAAAAAGAGACCGGCCAGAAAAGCTTTGCCCAGGGAAAGTTGGGTTGACGATTCTTTTTTTTCCGGCCAGAAAAGCAGTAAACCCAGAAAGGTGGGTAAAAGCATGAAGACTTCGGCATTGGCAATATTGCCTTCCAGCCAAGGTAGGGTGCTAAGGAGAGCAAAAACAGTCAAACTAAAGTAATAAAAGTTTCTTTTTTTGGGAAAGAGACGTTTGATTAGAGCGGAGAAACTGATTAGAGTAAAAACGGACCAGATCAAGAGTAGCTCGCGAAACCAGGCGACGTTCCCGGCCAGAGCAGCTAACAGGTAAAGCAAGGGCGGTTTGTTGTCGTGAATGTCTCGATAAAGCAGTAAGCCTTTTCTAATCGCTTGGCCTAAAGTGAGGTAAATTCCTTCATCACCGTACCAATAGGGCTCAAAAAGGGAGGGAATGCGGAGCAAAATCATCAATAAGATAATGATTAACAAAAAAGGATTAAGTTGAAGAAAAAACGCCTTCTGTTTCGGTTTGTCGGGCATTACTGATGATTATACTTTTTCTGTTACTCGATATTCAATATACTTTCCTAACATTAATCGAGTGTGAGCCTCTAGAGCGGGTAAAGCCGAGAAAAGAAGTCCAGCTAAAGGCATCAAAATGAATTCCAGAGGAATCAGTAAACTTCTTAGAAAAGAAACTTCTTTGGGTCGCTTGGGTCTTTGTTTGGCGTTGATATAGATGATCACGATTAAGAAACCTAAACAGAGAGAAAGAATGAAACCAGAAACTTTAGGTAAAGTGTAGCCAAGGGCGGTGCGAGAAAAATCAGGCATGAAAAGAGCGGGGATAGTAATTCCTAAAGTAACCAAGAGCCAGTTTAAAGGCATGAGTAAATGGTCTTCTAGTAATTTAAGCAGGCGGATTGTCTTGTCCCAAAAATTGACGGTCGGAATGGTTAAGTAGTTTTTGATCACGTTGGGATCGTCAGAAATGCCCCAATTCCAGCGCATGAACTGAAGGTAGTTATTTTTGATTGTTTTCCAAGTAGAGGTTGATTGAGCGGCATCGGCCCAAAGAGGGATAAAAAGCGGTTCAACTTCGATTTTGCCTTCTTTTTCATAGTAGGCTTTAAAGAAAAGGTGATAGTCTTCGGGAATAACTTTTGGATTCCAATAGCCAGTTTCTTCCAAGAGACGAAAAGAAAGGGCGTAGGACTGGCAGCTGATTAGTCGATCTCGTCGCGAGAGAACCGCTCCGTTCCAAATGGTGTTGAAAGTGTTGGCGACTCTGACCAAAGCCGGCAATTGCCAATAATTGTTGTAAAAGAAGACCGCTGGTTGCCAGAATCTCAAAAAGCGATGTTTATTGGTCAAGAAAGAAAAACTGAGATAAGAAAAATGCTTGGGGTGGAAACAATGATCCGCGTCGGCTGAGGTAACCAGACTGAAATCAAAATCAATCCCCTTTTCGTCAATAATTTTCTTTCTTGCCGTTCGGGCGGCATAATTTTCGTTAGAATGTTTACCGGCCGTCTCGGCTGGAGTGAGTTGATGAACGGTGATCAAGTAATTGGCAAAGAAACGGCCGAATTCTTTTTTTAACTCCAAGGCCTTGGTTTTACCTTGAGGATCGCGACCTTCAGTGGCCATGATGACAGTGATCTGATTTAAGGGTAAATCTTGTTTTTTCAATGATTCGAGGGTTCGTTTTAGGATGCGAACCGGTTCTTTATATTGAGGAACAATGATCAAATGGTGAACTTTTTTCCAATTAGGAAGTTTTTTTAATTTTTTCAACCAGTCAGTTTTTTTCGCCTTTTCGATTTTTCGGTAGGAAATGATAGAGGTGGCGGCAAAAGTAATTGATTTGTAAAACCAGAAAACGTCAAAGACAACCACCAAATAAGCGATGTAAAGAGGGAAGAAAAAACTGCCGACAAAAAAAAGCAAGATCGTTGTCCAAGAAAAAGCCCCCGGCAAGATCTCCAAGAGTCGTTGGATCTTTCTATCATTGTTATTGATGAATAGAGTTAACCAGTCTTTCATTTAATTCTTCGTTTTTTTCTTCTTTTTTAGATTGAAAAGATTTTGGGCATTGGCAGTGGTCGTTTGAGCCACTTGATCAAAAGAAAGCCCTTTGCTTTCAGCTAAACTTTCGGCCACTAGTTTAACATTTTTAGGTTCATTTCTCAATCCGCGGAACGGAATAGGGGTTAGTAAAGGGCTGTCAGTTTCTAGCAAAATTTTGTCTAAAGGGATTTTACTGGCGACATTTCTTAAGCCTTCGTCGTAAGTCAGGTTGCCGTCAAGGCCGAAGTAAAAACCTAAAGCCAAAACCGATTCGATTTGTTTTTTCCCGCCGGTATAACAATGAAAGACACCTTTGATGTTCTTGCTTTGATACTCTTTCAAGACTTGGAGTGTTTCTGCGAAAGCCTTTCTCGAGTGAATGATCAAGGGAAGATTGAATTCTAGGCTTAATTCGATTTGGAAACGAAAGAGATCGGCCTGTTTGGCCTTTACTTTTTTTAGATTTTCCATCTCCAGTCGATGGAAATCCAAGCCAGTTTCCCCAATGGCGACTGGTTGGTTTTTTTTGATCAGCTTTCTTAATTCTTTTTCTAGGATTGGTTCAAATTCGGCCGCATATTGGGGATGGACGCCGACGGTGGCGAAAAGGTTTTCGTCTGGTTGGGCGATTTGGAGGGCTTTTTGGCTCGATTCGAGATCTGAACCAGGAAGGATAATTTTTTCTATTCCTTCAAGTCGAGCGTCTTCAATAACTTTTTTTCTGTCTTTGTCGAAGTCAACAAAGTGGAGGTGGGCATGAGTGTCAATCAACATTTTTTAGGTTAGTCTTGGAAAAAGAGGTTTCTGGGCTTTTACCTTCGGACCTTTGAATTGTTCTTCGATCTTGGCCGCCGTTTGAGGCAGAAAAGGCCTTAAAAGACAGGCGATCTCCCTGATGGTGTTGATGGCTTCACCTTTGGTGATGAGTTGTTCTAAGGTTTTTTTGGCTTTACTAGCTGATTCCCAGGGCCTTTCTTGGTTGATATAGTTATCTATTCTTGACAAAGCTTGCCAAATCAACTTCAGAGCATTGTTGATGTCATGTTTTTCTATCGCTTGTCCCACGTCAGTCGAGAGAGAGGTTTTTGTGTAGTCGCTTTCGAATTCTAGATTATGGTTTTCAGCTAATTTGGCGATTCGAGCGACAACGTTCCCCAATCCATTCGCTAAATCAGCGTTATATACTTCTTTGATTTTATTGGTGCTTATATCAACGTCATTTTGCAATGGGCCAAAACGAAGGAAATAATAACGAATCGCGTCGACGCCAAACTGTTTTACCAGTTCGGACGGCTGAATGATGTTGCCCAAGCTCTTTGAAACCTTTTTCCCGTTTAAGCTAAGGAAATCGTGAGCAATAATGGTTTTAGGTAATGGGTATTCGGCACTTTTAAGCATTGCCGGCCAATAGATGGCGTGAAAGCGCAAATTGTCTTTTCCCAGAACATGAATGTCCGCCGGCCAACATTTTTTTTGCTCGCCATAAGTGAGATAGTTAAGTAGGGCGTCGAACCAAACATAGATGGTTTGCTTTGGATCATCAGGAACAGGAATGCCCCAGTCAAGATGGCGACTGATAGAAAAATCTTTTAGCCCTCTCTCGACGAAACTCAAGGCTTCTTTTCTCTTTGATTCTGGGAAAACGAAACCTTTGATTTTAAGTTGTTTTTCCAAGAAAGGTTGATATTTTGAAAGCCGGAAAAAATAATTTTTCTCTTTAAGTTGAATTGGTTTTTGTTGCTGGTGGAAGGGACATCTTCCATCCACGAGATCTGTTTCTTCCATAAAGGCCTCGCAGCCTTCACAATAAAGACCTTGGTATTCGTCTAGATAAATATCTCCGTTTGCTTTTACTTTTTGCCAAAACTTCTTCACCAGTTTTTTGTGATCAGGATCAGTGGTTCGAATAAATCTGTCATAAGAAATATTCAAGCAATCCCACTCGTCTTTATCGGCGGCGGCAATCTTGTCGACATACTCCTTTGGGGACAAATCTTTTTTTTTCGCGCTTTTAGCGACCTTTTGACCGTGTTCATCCGTTCCGGTCAAGAAATGAACCCCATCACCCTTTTCGCGGTGATATCTGGCAATGGCGTCGGCCAGTATCTTTTGATACGCATGGCCAACATGAACAATGTCATTGGTGTAATCAATGGCGGTAGTAATAAAAAACTTTTTCCTTTTCATTTTACTGAGATTATTTTACCAGAGCCTGGCTAATTTTACTTTCCGGCGGGTTGGGACGACCAAATAAGAAAGAGTCGTTTTTTAAAGCCGCCTCGCTTTTGTCTTTTTTTAATTTGTTGTTTTTCTACCTGATTGAATTTGATTTTGAAGTGGGAACAAAGTGATTTCATCACTTCTAAAACATCGGCCAATTCGCTTTCCAATTTGTCTGGAGAAGCTTGAACAAATTCTTTGGCCTCTTCAAGGAGCTTTTTCTTTAATTCTTTTTCGAACTCTTCTTTTTTCATGACTCGAGTTTCGTATTGCCCTCCGTTTGTCTCAATAATTTGGGGAATTTTGTCACGAATTAATTTGCGGTGGTAACAGCGCTTCATAAAACAATTTTAGCAAAAAAGTGTTTTTGTTCAAAGATGGCCTATTCGGTATAATTAAAAGTGTGATAGTGGTGGACGTGGAAACCACCGGGTTGGATCCTGGAACTTGTTCAATCGTCAGCCTTGGAGCGGTTGATTTCTTAAAACCGGAAAACCAGTTTTATCAAGAGTGCCGGATTTGGGAGGGGGCCCAGGTAGTTGAAAAAGCGTTGGAGATCAATGGTTTTTCAAGGAAAGAAGTGATAGATCCTGGTAAGAAAAGTTTGAAGAAGGTAATGGAAGAGTTTCTTGCCTGGATGGATGAGATTGAAAATCGAACCATTGCTGGGGAAAACCCTTCTTTTGACCGAGATTTTTTGAAAGCATCAGTGCAAAGATGTGGCGTAGAGTGGTTAATTAGTCATCGAACGATTGATCTACATTCTCTGGCTTACGAGTCTTATT
>Ga0075122_10002251_pt1 | contig 12893 bp, 12 predicted proteins | sample AntAceMetag02UKB_FD_69790 | JGI IMG/M metagenome (GOLD analysis project Ga0075122, IMG submission 69790) | Saline lake microbial communities from Ace Lake, Antarctica - Antarctic Ace Lake Metagenome 02UKB | ecosystem: Environmental > Aquatic > Non-marine Saline and Alkaline > Saline | place... | reverse complement strand
AGGAGTTCCTATAACTCCATTGAAATGATAATTAAACCTACTGTCTGTTCCAACATACCAAGTTGTACTATTATAAGTATTACTCCAAGTACCAGTACTTGTAGCTTCAAGGTTACCGTTTAGGTATATGTTCATAGTGTAATTAGCACCAGTCCTATAATACTCAGTTAATACTTTATACTTTATACCTGTATCTAATACTGTTGTTCCAGTTACTAAATAATCATCTTGTCTCATCACTAATACATTATTACCTCTTACTGCTAATGCTGTTGTTCTATCACCAAAAGCATCTCCTGCTATTTGCTGATAAATATCCTTTCTATTAAGTATAAATTCTGAGTAGAATGAATATGTTGTTTCTGAATCAACGAAAGTAATGCCGTGTTCCCAGTATGTTCCAAATGTATCAGTAGCTCCACTTGCTGTACTACTACCTATCATTTCATAGCCAGTAACAGTATTTCCATCATCATCTGTTGCTGTAACATAACTATCATTAAGCTTGTGTCTGCTTGTCATATCATATAAATAAGTAATCTCGTCTTGTGTAAGTGTTTTTGGTATTACTCCAGTACAATATATAACTCCTTTCCATTCATCTGAACCACCATAATAATTACCTATGGATGCAGGAGTTGAAGCCATTGCACCTAATAAAGCAGTCTCAGAATCTTTAAAAACTCCATTAACATATAAATTAACTCCATTTGAGTCGGAAGTTACTGTTATAAATAAAGTATCTATAGGATTAACAGTAGTGGTAATATATTGAAAAGTTGTTCCATCGTGATATTGAACTGTTAATATGGATTCATCTAGTTTAATTAATAAGCCTGATGTACTTGAGCCTCTCCTTAAAGTAAAACTTCTTTTTGTGTCACTATCATCAACACCTGTAACCCATTGGAAAACTGTAAAAGCTTGTGGGTTAGGACAAATAACATTAGAATCAGGTAGAGTTATTGCGGAACTGATTACACTAAAATCATAAGCATTATTAGCGTTACCTAAGTGGTCTGTGCATAATGTAGGTCTATTAAATGCAATTTCATCGAATATTATATCCCCCTCAGCAATGATTCTAGCACCAACGTGAGCACCTTCTATATTAAAACTAATTCTATTTATATCAGATATATCTGGAGTTCCACTTTGCGAACTAGGATTATCACAATCAACTGTGATGGTATTCCAACCAATTTGAGGACTTAAACTGGGAGAGATAGTAAATCTAAAAAAATCAACTGATTCTCTTAAATAAAATGTGCCTACTCCATTCTGTAAAGCATCAATCACAGTTTGGTCTTTAAAGTATATATAATAAGTTAATGTTTTCCCTGTAAAATCTGTTGAAGAAATATCTTTAATCATTATTAAATCATTACCAATTGCACTATTATATATATTTATAGCACCAGTTCCTGTTACAAATGTAGTTGTATTTAAAGATATACTAGATGAAGCACTAGTTGACCAGCCTGTAGTAGCATCCATCTCATCAATCACAGTTCCACTTAAAGTTCCGTTGTTAGTGTTAGTACTCTCATCGTTAGCATTACCATCAAATGGGTAATAACCACTCATTATAATCTTCCAAGAACCTGTGTCATATAACTCAACGACTTCTGGTGAATAATTTTCTATTTTATATTTAACAGAGTTACCGGCAGTAGTTAACGCATAAGTTTTTGTAACTCCCGTTGTTAAACTAACTTCTTCCCAGTCTGGTTCACTAGCATCTGCATTTGTTGTGATATTAAATATTATCGGGTTGTCGAAATATGAAGTTATGCTAAAATTTTGATATGATGCTCCTAAAAATATTTTATCACTAATTAAATTTTCTCCTGGATCAAGTGTAAATGTTCTCTCAGTAGTATCTTGTGTTCCTGTTGATGTGTCTATGAAATCATCATCGTAAAAATATTCTTGATATGTATTATTCCCTTGTGTTATACTTATAGATACATAATCTGTTGAAGTGCTTCCTAGTTTACTAGTTCCAAGTACTCCAGCTAAAGTGTGTCCTAAAATAAAAGATGAACTGGTTATATCTCCATATTTAGCAGTTCCATAAATACCAAAATAAGGACTACCATAGATTCCAGTCTCTCCTGCAATACTTCTTTTTTGTTGTTGCATATATCTTCTTTTTGTGGTCATACTTCTATTAAAATCTAAAGTCTGGATTAGTATATCTTGATTCTTATTTAATTCATTAAATAATTGATTTATCTTTTTAGATTGATCAGCTTGCCAATCTTCTGTTCTCCATACTGTGTCTCCTACACTGATTTTATCAGTTATGTGTGGGAAGGATTTAGTTACACTAACTACGAAAACTGTTAAATCTTTATTGTTATAATTATCTATAATTTGTACTATTTGTCCTGGTTTAAAATTACCATTTGTTTGTATTACTGAATTTACAACTGGTATATTTGTTGCTTCGTTAAAAGGTGTACTGTATTTATTTAAAATTGCTCTGCCTCTATCTTCAGCATCTTTGACGTCTTTAATGTCCGTGAATGCAAATTTCTTAAAATGTGGTTTCTTATTTGGGCCACCATACTCTTCGATTGAAGTTAAATTTGATAATATAATTGGTAATGGTACTTGTGCTCCGTAATTAATCCATAAATCAGATACTGCAGAGTCGAATATTAATTTCTTTTGTTCTACATCTATATAGTAATCGAAATCAGTTCCTAATGTTCCTACATCTTTTTGACCTCTTGTTTGTAAGTCATCTGTAGTAGCATGATTAATTCTAACTTCTGAATCTTCTGGTGTTTTAGATAATACGAATTCTGCTGCAGGACCTGCAAATGTTTCAATCACTTTATCATATACAGTTGCTCCTTGTATTTTTACTTTATTTACCAGTTGCTCCATATTTTCTTTCCATTTGATTTGTCCTGCTATCTCTGTTCCTACTGTTAAAGAAACAGGATAAGTTGTATAACCTTTTGGTTTAAAATTAACCCAATCATTGTCGTAATCCCAAGTTATTATGTAATCATAGCCATCTGCTAATTCATTCATCTTTTGATAATCGTCTTCGTCGTTCTGTATAAATTTAACTATCTTATCTGCTGTAGTAGTTCCCGTTGAAGTTATTGAAGTAGAGTCATAAGCTATTTCTGAATTATCACATAAACTTTTAAATATTTCTGATCCAACTCCAGCTTCTGTGTCTATATCTTTATCGTAAGATTTAGTTTGTGCACTTTTAATTGCATCGATTAATTTATTTTTACAAGATAATTTAATCACAGAAGTCTGTGGTTTTACTTGGGTTATAATTCCTGTGAAAACTACTTCATCTGTTGATGTAGTAAATCCTCTAGTTATTATAATTTCCATTCCAGTTTTTAAGTCTATTATCGCCCGTGCGGATGCGGAAAATTCTAAATCTGCTATATCAATTGCTGTTCCCCAACTTTCGCTAGCAGTCCAATTACTTCTATAACTTGTAACATCTATACCGTTAATTAATATTTTATCTTGCATTGCCATTTTATTTTGATTGAACTATACTTAATGTGTAATTACAAATTGCTAAAGCTGGAAGTTCCCATCTATGTGAAACACTTATTATTTTACCAGTTAATGTCGCTGTCACTGCATAAGAAGTTCCTGATACTGGAAATATATCAGATGCTCCTCCACCATAGCTTGTCAATGATAATTCTGTTGCACTAGGAGTACCAGTTATAGTAGCTACATCTCCCGTAACTAAATTTTTAACATAATCTCCTGCTTGTATACCTTTTAAAGCAAAATTACCTTCAGAGTCTATTAATTTATTAGTGTCTGTTGAAGTATTTACTCCGATATTACCCAATCTTAATATTCCGTTGCCATCTTTTCCATTAACGAATGGACTTTTTAATTCTGCTACTGAAGTTTGTTGACCATCTGCAATACCTTCTAATGCTCCTGCGTAACCTTGAATTGCTGAAAATTTACCAGTCCACGCTCCCGAAAAATTCATATAGGCGATTATACCCAATGCATCTACTGCTTCTACTTTACCTGCATCTTCTCCAGGAAGTGGTACTGGCATTAAAGTTGCTGCTTTTTTATATTCCCAACCTTTTATTTTACCTAATGGAATTCCGCCAAAGAAATTTATATCTGTCATTTTAAATGTATGAAACCCTCCTTCTTAATTCTGTTTCGTTTAATTCTGCTAATCTAGCTGCTAATTCTTGAATATCAAAATCACTATTTAAAGTTGCATTTACTACAAAATTATTTGTAACATTTATACTTTGAGAATTATCATTCATTCTACTTGTATCGCCTGCTGTAATTACTCTTTCTCCAGCGTGTAATGTGTATAAACCTGTAGTATCAATAGCACCACCAACGGCCATAGATGCAAGAGGAATATTAACACCTGGCACTTTATTTACTATTCTAATTACTGCGTCATAAATACCAGTGAAAGCTTTTTTAATACCAGCAATTACCGTTTCAAAAAATCCAGTAACTTTAGCAAATGTTTTTTTAATATTATCCCAAACATCTACAGCCCAATCCGCTATTGATTTAGCTATTTCTGGCATATATTCTATTAAGATTACTAATGCTGCTTTTAAAGTTGCCCAACCTAATGTTAGCATTTTAAGTGTTACAGTTATTACATTTATTATAACAGTCAACCCTTTGAATGCTAAAGCTAATGCAGCGAAAACAACAATTAAGCCTGTTTTCACGATAAGCATTATTACATTTAGCACCGGTTTTATAGCATCGTATAAAGAAACAAACATAGTTCCCAAACTTTTTGCTAAATCAATAAAAGAAGTCCAAGCTTCTTTAATATAATTAGATAATAATGAGTCAAAAAATTCTTTAACCATTTCTGTAGCTTTACCTAATGCTGATTCATCTACGATGGCATTCATTTCTGCTACTTTATCATTAATTGTATCGAAATATGCAACGAAAGGATCTGTATCTAAATTAGCTTCAGATTTAATATTTGTTTCTGCTTCATCAGCTTTTTTTCTTGCTTCAATTGCTTCAGGAGATCCTGGTGCTGTTGTTTCTAAAAGTGTTGCTGTATCTTTTAATTGTTTTAATTTATCTTCTGGATCATCGCTTCCGCCTTCTTTAGATGCTCCAAATTTATTATACCATTTCTTTGCGACAGTTATAGTCCATATAGCCATAGGTCTTACGAACTTTGCCATAATATCTCCTATTGGCCTTAGAAATAACATCATGCTTTTATTTAGAACTATTAATTGTTGTTTTAAAGCTGGAGAGCTTTTAGCCATTCCATCGATAAATTTACCGAATTTTCCAAGCATTTTAGGTAATTGTAAAGTATTATCTCTGATTTGTTTTAGTCCTTTTTCTACTTTTACATCAGTGACTTTCATCATCTTACTACCTTTACTTTTTTCTTCAGGTGTTTTACCTGTTTTAAGCAAGCTTCCGCCTTTACTTCTAGTTTTTGGGCCTATTACTGATGCTGCTTTTGCAATTGCTTTGTCTAAAATTACCATTTATATGCCTCCTGTGAATGGGTTTTCTTTTCCTGTCTTCTTTTTGTATATTACTAACTCTGAGATAAATTCGTAATGTTCCATAGACATTTCTTCGATGTCTGTGAATGAATAGCCTTCTTTGATTAAATAGTGGTATGTTAACCACATACGTGTCTTCATTGATTCTGGTATTCTACCTTGTTCAACGAAATCTCGGACTACGCTTTTTTTTCTTCTGATGGTTCTTCTGTATATAATAACTCTGATAGTGCTTCAACTAATAAATCATAATCTTCAGTTTCCATGTCATCTAATATTTGATCCATTGGAACTGTATCGTCGATTGCTTCCGGTCTTCGATTTATACATTTTGGTAATAAAATCATCATAAATAATGTTGTTTTCATTTTACCAGAATCCGTTTCAGCTGCTGAAATTGCTCTATTTCTTACGCCTGCTTTAGGCTTTTTAACTTCAAATATTCCTATTGAAGTAGTTACTTCTTTTGTTTTTTCCATTTTGAATTAACCTCATTGGTTTTTAATATACCAGTTCCGCGGTATAATAATTTATATAAAAATATATAATAAAATAAATAAAAAAAAATTCCGTGTTTAAGTTGTAGTGTACCATTTAAAAGGTCTATTAGTTGTCTCTGTAGTTCCTTTCTTAGCAGTTCCATTAACTGTTATTTCTACGATATTATCTCCGATATTAATTGGTTTTGATATATCATTTATTGCACAGTCTGATAATAATATTTGAGCATTTCTAGTTCCAGCCGCAGATCCTTCTGATAAACTTAATATTGCTGCGAATAAGTCTGGTTCAGCTGATTCAACCCCATCATCTGGATCATTTGCTCCGCTTGCTCCATAGAAAGCAGTTCTAATATCTACTGCATCATCAGAAGTCATTTTCATAGTTAATACGAAATCATATTTTCTTAATCCTGGTTCTGCTGCTTCTGTATATCTTGAGCCTAATTCTCTACCAACATCAGCATCGAAATTATTATTAATATTAATTGCTGCACTTGTTACCCTACCCATCGGTGAGCCATTCCAGTTAAATACACCTTGTGCAAATATCCAAGGTTTTGTAGTATCTGGTGTGAAAGCAGTTATTACTGTACTTGAAGTTACTGTTTTATAGAAACCTTCAACTGAACATTTTAATGTTTCTCCTAAAGATAAAGTAAATCCCATCGTATTTATAATACAACCTGATAATTCTTCTTTATCGTGAGTTCCGCCAGTTACATCTAAACCATTGATTATTAAACCAAATGATTTTAATCCATTAGCAGCTGTTGCTGTATAATCCATAAAGTCTTTTTCTTCTAAATAATATGGTGTTGCAGTTTCTCCTGTACCACCCATAGCTCCAATTCCGAATTGTAGAAAATCAAAAGCTGCTACTTCATATTCTGCTGACCAAGTTCCTGAAAAATTTCCAAAACCTACAAATGTTTCGTTTCTTCCTTCTCCTAATCCTAATGTTCTAATTAAATTATTAGATCTGTTTGTAGTTATTGTTGTTAATTTACCCTTGATAGCTGTAGCCGGTGTTGCACCTGCTCCATATCCAGTTTCTTCATCATAAACAACTACTGTTTTATATCCACGGTAAGTTACTATTTTAACCACTCCATATTATTAATATGTTTCATTTTATGCCTCTTGTATTTTATTTATGCCCCAATATTTTCGCTTAGGATTTTGTGTCAATTCTAACTGATAATGCAAAGATTTATGTTCTTTAACTGTTAAAAGCATTAAATTTTCAATTGCATCATTATGTCTATTATTATCTAAGTGATGTATAACACAATTTTTTGGTATATTTGTTAAATTATTAGCAACACAATAATTATAATGAGCTAATAATATTCTTTTACTATTTATTTTTATAATTGCTCTAGTTTTACCGTTACAGCCTCTTTTTAATTTTTTACTTCTTTTGTTAGCTTCACTTAAAGTAAATATTTTTAATTTATTCTTTCTAAAATTGTTAGCTATATTTTGATAAGAACAATTTAATTCTTTAGCTAATTCAGTTAATGTTTTTCCTGCTAAATATTGAGTATGTAATTTTAACCAATCAATTTTATAGTTATTCGATAATACCATTATGCCTCCTATATTATATATATTGGTTAAGATATATATAAATGTTTCTTTTTTTATTCATATAATATTTCCCACTGAATATCAGCGGATAATTGCCATACATAAGCCTCTTTTTCAGGAACGTAATCAAAGTTTTGCATATCTCCTGCGCTTGATATATTTGTTCTAAATAAAGATTGTTGTCTTAATTTTCTGATTAAATTATAAAGTTTACTTGTTACTTCTCTTGCTCTGTCTGCATATCTATCTCTTATTTCTAATCTAAATGATACATTGAAATAACTACCTTTTCCGCCTTCCATCGCATCACCTAATGCTGCAAATTCTTCATCTCCGTAAACAAACATTATTACGATCCTTGGTAAAGTTACATCTGTTCTTGAAAATTCTCTTTCAATCATTGAAGCTCCATAATGATAAGAAATTAAAACTGTATCATCTTCTGTTGCTCCTACTTTTAATGTAACAGTAGTAACTGCTGTTCCTTTCCCATATTGCACAGAGAAATCATAACCTTTTCTTTTATTTACACCATCTACAGTTATATTTTCTGCTACATTTTTAACTAAAGTGTTTGCTAAAGTAAATACTGTTTGTGATGCTGTAGCAGTAAATGATTCGTCTACTATATCTGTTCCTCTATTTGAAGGATCTGTTGTATTATTTCTTATATAATCTAGAAAATCCCTTTCTCTTTCGTATATATATTCTTCTGCCATTTATAATGTCTCCATAGCTTTATTTAATAATTGATTAATATTATTTTCCATAAATTTAACTGTTTTTTGCATTGCAAAAATTGGTCTAACACCTTTTACCTCATTAACAACAATCTTTTTACCAAATTTTTTTGATTTAAATACTATCACTTTTCCTCTTTTTGCTTTTATAGGTGCTTTTTTATTTCTTCGTTCGTATCTTCGTCTATTTGGATTTTCTACAATTAAAGTTCCAGTTCCATATTCAAATAAAACTGCTAAATCACGTTTTACATGTTTTTTATTTCTTGTTTTTGGGCCATATAAATCGAAATGTAAATCAAAATTCTTATAATCTGGCAAACAAAATAATGAGCCTTTTAATTTTTCTAAATTATAACCTACAGCAATTCCACCTTGAATGACAAAATCATCATATTTTTGTTCTGCTTTTACAGTTAAAAATCTAAGTATTTTTCTTTTCTCATCTATTTGCCAAATACCTGTTGCATTACAAGCTGTTTGTATTTTATCTGTCATTTTATCTATTTGGTATTTTCTTACCAAATCCTGTAATTTCCATTATGGTATTACTATATTGATTCCTTATAATGTTTAAAGTTAATATTTTATACATAGTAGTTCCATTGTCTGGTGAAACATAAGCTTCTGGTTCTGCGATTGAATCACTTAAAAAAGTAAATTTAACATCTCCCACATTCATTTGTCCTGATGCAACCATTTCATGTGTTGTACCTAATTCTTGTAAAAATACTATTTCTGTCACACCTGTATCTAAACTTGAAGTGTCGCCTTCTTGTGACTCATAAGTTAATACATTATCTCTCGTGTAAACAGTACAGCTTCTACCTAATTCTTTCGTCATATTGTCGAAATCTTCTTGAATACCATTATCCCAATAGTTTACCATTATCTGAATCTCCTTCCGCTATATGATTGTTGTAAATCAGTTACATCATTTACACCTGTCATAATATCTAATATATCTTGTCTTGTTAATGTGTCAATACTTTCAACATTTGCGAAGTATTGTGTTGATGTAGCTTCTTGTCTATTTGTGCTTACTATAAATTCTTTATATTCTTGGAAGACATTTTCTGCTTCTAATACAAATTCCTGATATGCTTTAGTAATAGTTCTACCTTCAACTTCAACTTGTATATATCCTTTTCTAACAGCTTTCGTAGCTAAACCTCTTAAAAGATAATATTTAGATAATAATAAACTAGCAACAAATAAAATATTTTCATTTGCTGTATCTAAATCTAATGTTAATCTTCTATCACCGATTTTTATAAAAAAATCAATGTCTGCGTCAACTGGAAAATCTTCTGCGTCAAATTGTAAAAATGTTCTTAATTCTGTTGGTGATACGTATGTTCCCATTATTTCCTCTTATTCTTTTATAGTGAATTTTCCTCTAGATATTATTTTTTCGTCTAATATTACTGTTTCGGATATTTCACTGATTATAACTTTATAAGTATAAATGTCAGCTACTAAATTTTTTGAATCTGTAGTAATTATATCTATATAAGCAATACCGCTAGTATCACCGAAGATTACACCACTTAAAGGTCCTAAAATATATGCTGCATCGTTTGCATTTTTCTTTACACTTATTTCTATTTTGTAATTTGTTAAATCTTTAACTTGTGTAACTAAAGCTCCGTCCGTAAAAACTGTTTCTGTAACTATAAAATAAAATCTTACATCAATTCCTTTCGTAATATTTAAATCTGAATTTTGTTCCATCTTTTTCTCCTTATGTAATAATCCATTTATTTTCTGATGCACTGTCAATTATAATATTTACATTCATACTATTATCAACTGCGAACCAATATGGATCTTCGTAAACATCTACTCCAAATTCATCACTGCCAAATCCCCATTTAATAACATCAGAAGGATGTTCTTTATATCCTATTATTCTTAAATTATAAGTTTGTCCTTTACTAAATTTAATTGCATATTTTACTTTTGTACTCCAAGTTTTATTTAAGTCAATTGTTCTCCAACCATCTCCCCAACTCCTTTGTAAAATTGCTTCTTTTGGTGGTGGCGAAAAGTCAAAACCAACACTTCTACCCCACGGATCATATCCTGTTGGGTAAATATAAACATCTTCAATAGCTCTAAAATCTACATATGCATAACAAGGGTCTTCTATTGTTCCTGCACACGTCATATCACCAGAAACAGACAATATTTCTATTGCTCCTGTTAAAGATAAATAAGTAAATATTAAAAATATTACTGAACCACTTGTTATACCTAACTTCTTAGCCCATTTAAGTATTGTTTGTAAATATATCCTTCTTGCCATTTTATCCTGTTACTCCAAACCTTGCGCCGCTAATAGTAAGTTCTCCACCATTAACAGTTACTTTATCCATATTAGTAATATTAAATGCTGTGTAAAAAGTATAACCATCTGTTAATGTAAAGCTATTTCCCAACACATCAGTATTAATTGTAGCAGTACAATTATCAGTTATAGTCCAGTCACCACTTCCACTATATGTGCAAGAATTTGGTACTGAAATGTATGTTAATTTATACACTGTAATATTTAATCCTGAACCATATGTTTTTTCCCAACCTACCATATAAGACCAATCTTCAATATCAAAATCTTTATAATTACCAGAAGGTATAATCCAATTCAATCTATTATTCAATTTTGATTCTGCTATTAAAGTAAAATCGGTAAAATATTTATCAGTTCTCCATCTTTGAACTGTCATTGTAGAATTGTCACCTTCAACAGTATTAACGACATCAAGTGCCGATATTATTACATCAATAGCATTAGAATTAGGAATTTCAAAAATTATTCTTGTTCCTACATATAAAGATTCTGAAAATTCACTAGAAGAACCTGGTGGTGTAGAAAATATTTTACTAACATTAATATCTTCTCCCCAAGATGTTCCATCAAAATATTTAATATAATAATCAATTACAGTTCCTGTTGAATCAATTAATGTCCACGAAGTATATAATTTATCACCACTTCCTGTATTAAAACCTCTCATTAAAGGTTGATAAGTAGTTGAACTATAATTTGCTACATTACAATATTCTTCTAACTCTGTAAAATTAAATGCTCCATCAACATCTACATCTTTGATAAAACTCCCATTCATATTTGACCAATTTCCACCATCATAAGATTTTATATAATAATCCCTATTATAATTAGAGTAAGGTAGAGTTTTAAAATTAGGTGTTACACCTAAAACTAAAGGGTCACTTTTACTTTGTGCAGTAATATGATGGTATGCCCAAACACCATCTCCACCATCTCCATTATCAACATTTACAATAATTCTTTCATTACCCCAAGTTGTACCATTATCTATTGAATCATAATATATTATTCTATAATGGTCATTAGAAGCTTCCCCATATCTTGCAGTAAATATAAACTTATCTTCATCGCCAAAATCTGTTTTCCAAGCAATATGTGGATAAGTCATCCAATCTCCAAGTTGTGTAACATCCCAAGTAGCAGCATCACTAATAGTTTCTGGAGAATTACTTCTATAAAAAACCATAGGAGAGTTATGATTATTAGTACCTGTACCATATAGTTTTTCATAAACTACTATAATATTTCCATCATCATCTAAAGCAATTACTCCTGCTCTATGAGTATCTACTACATGTTCCAAAGCATTAGGTAATATATAATCTCCTCCCATAGTATTAGTATCTAAATCATAATAAGATAGATGAACATCTAAACCAGCATTAGAGGGCAATCCTTCCCCATATATTGCTGAAGTAAAAGTAAAATAAGAACGATTATATGTTCCTTTATGTGTATATATCATTTGATTTTTAAAAACATTATCAATACCAGCAGATAAAGTATTATTAGTAACATCTAAAACTGCATAAATGTTCATCCAATTATTTTCAAATTCCCATATATCTGTTAAAGAACTATTATGACTTCCATCACCAGCTAAACAATTCCAATAATATGTTTCATTAAATGATAAATTATCTATTGCATAACTAAGTCCAGTTCCAGTATTATTTGTTCCTAATAAAACTAAATTAGATGAATCATTACTTCCAAAATAATAATATGTAATTGGGTCACCTTGATAATCTATTGAACCCGAACAATTAAATACAATATCGGTTTCACTAGTATCTGAGTTGTTAATAGGAGAATTTTGTGTAGGAATAGATGGTTCTAAAGGATTTGAAATTACTAAATTATTACTAATAACAGTAATCCCAACATATGTACTATTAATTGGTGTAACTGAAACAGTCCAATTATCTCCAAGTTCTGTTTCATTTGAAACTATTTTTTGTAATGAATGATTAGCAATTCCTGCTTGGTATGATGCATTAATTTGGTCTAGTGATAATGAAAAATTATATATTTTTACTTCATCGACCAACCCAGTATAAAAAAGACTTGTTGCTTGTGTGCCCACTCCTATTCTTGGGTTTTGAGCATTAGTAATAGTTCCACCAATACTTCCAGGTGTTCCTACAGAACCATCAAC
>Ga0075122_10002250_pt1 | contig 12895 bp, 32 predicted proteins | sample AntAceMetag02UKB_FD_69790 | JGI IMG/M metagenome (GOLD analysis project Ga0075122, IMG submission 69790) | Saline lake microbial communities from Ace Lake, Antarctica - Antarctic Ace Lake Metagenome 02UKB | ecosystem: Environmental > Aquatic > Non-marine Saline and Alkaline > Saline | place... | reverse complement strand
TATTTTTTTATGGTATGAACGAAGATGTTATTAAGGACGCAATAAAACAAAAAGAAAATACGATCCACGAATTTGTGATAACTTCTTATCATAAATAAATTTAGAGGTTAGACGGTGGCGGTGGTATTGCCTAGACAATAAACGCAATACCCCGCTATGCTTACTCTTTAACAAAATTTAGCGGTATATGCTTTTAAAGTAATGGACTACTTCTTAGCGTGTTAGTTGTCAAGTAGATAATTTAAAACGCTTAGAGAGGCAAACAGAGGCTATGAATAAGACACGAAAATTATTACTTGTCAAAAAAATAGAGTTTATAAACGAATTTAAAAATATTATGAAGTGGAATAATAAACTAAAATTTCAAGCCGATATGATATTAGGCGAAGAAGTTAGCGAAGAACGATACAACGAAATGCTAGAAGTTTTGCCTCCTCAAGCTATGGTGGCTAATGCTTTTCTAGTGGGAGAGCCGACCGACCACGAGGGCGGGCGGGCTAGATATGAGTTATATTTTATTAGGGACGGGAAACATTATTCAGGCGGGTTAGTTAGCGAGCCGGATTTTAAACTATGGTTGATCCCCGCTAGTGTTTAATTATTGACAATGCTTAACAATATATTTGTTAAGCGGGGCTAATAATTAATATATGCCTTATGACTAAAAAAGAATTAAAAAGAGTCTTTGTAAAAGAATTTATAAAGTGGAAAAATATGTATAACGGTAACTTATCACTAAGCCAAATTACAAGAGATTTTGATATTACCTATAAAAAACTTACACTTCTAATAAACGAACTAATAAAAGAAAAATTTATTCAAATTAGAAACTGCGACGCATTTTGTTACGAATTAACCAAGTCTGAAAGAAACAAATATTTATAACTACCTTACTATAAGATTATTAACTAACAATAATATTATATGGATTTAAACGAGAAACTTATAAAACATTATGATTGCTTTAACACAGAGAGGTTTTGGCTAGACGAACACAATGAGGACGAGGGGTTTTTATCGATCGTTAGTAGTATAACTGATACTTGTCCAGTCAATCTATGCAAAGGTATTGCTAGATTTTGTAAAAAGAATATAGAACACGAAAAATATAAATTTATTTATGTTGGGTGCTATGTTTTTGAAACTAATAAACTTTAATTAATTTACTAACAACAATAATCTATGAGTGATAAAAAAGCTATGTTTATGTTTTTTGCATTAATAATTAGTATGATCGTTGTTATAACACTTTTGAACGGGGTAGTTAAGAAAGTTAAAAACGATAACCTTAATAAATTGGTAGACGAGAACGGGGAGGCTATTAATTTATTCTAGTGTTAGCGATTTAATTATATATTATTGACATAGCTATTGACAAAACTATTAAAATACTATATAATGGATAATAGAGATAATAATTAATAATAAAACTATGAAAAACATTAAAGACTGGTTAGATGTGGAGTTTAAGTCATCATCTATGCCGACAGAACAATTTAGTCTTTTTTCAAGAGAGATTAAAAAGGTATTGAAAAAAACATTAAGCGACTACGAGTTAGCAAGTTGGAACAGAGGACATTTTGAATTCTCTTGTTTCTTCAAAAAAGACGGGAAGTATATTTATATCTCATCTAGTGATGTTCGCCACTTTAAAAACGAATGGTATAACAAGCTATTGATTAGAACAGCAGAGGACGACAAAGATTATACAGGAGGAAGCAATAATTTTTCTACACTAGAAAATATTAAAGAAATGACCGACTCTTTATTGAGTAGATAAATTGAGGCTTGACCGGAACACTATAAAAAGAGGGTAAATGTACTTTTGGAGATATGAAATATAGCCGGCACAGAGATATGAAATATACTAATGATTACCCTTGCGGTAGTTAATGCCCCTCGTGTGGTACTTTCTTCGTGGATTAATGGCTACTGGACACCCCTCTATGAAGTTTAAATGCTAAAGTTGATACAATATACCTTTTAGCAATAAAAACTTCTTAGAGGGGCTTAGAGTGATAATTAATTAATAATAAAATTATGATTACTAAAACAGATATACATAAGGGAAATGTTGGGAATAAAAAAGGTTGGGCTTTTTCTATTTATTTTGATGATCGTCCTTACCCTAATTTAATTTCCGCATTATATAAAACTAAAAAGGAAATTAAAAAACAGCTAGTTAGGTATTTATCTACCGGCGAATATGATTTTTATGGGAGTGCTGAATAACATTATTAACTAACTATAAAATTATGGCAAACAATAAAACAGGAGCAGAACGCTACAACGACAGAATGGATAAAATATGGGAGAACGCAAAGGAGAACGAAAAAAAGTATAGACCAAAAATAATAGAAAGCAAAGTGAGGGTAATAATAAAATACGGGAGGATTAAGATTAAAACTAATATCGGAGTTTTAGAATATAGTTTTAAGGTGGGTGGCGACGAAGATCCAAGTTATCAAATGGAAAGCGTACTAACTAACTACCACGAATTAACAAGTGGACAGTTAGACGAAATTGATGATTTAATTATGGAGGAGCTTACTAAATAATTATTAAATTTATGGCAAAGAAAAAATTGAGTGTAATTGTAAATGTGAATTTAGAAATACCGACAGACGCCAAAAACTATGAAGAGGCGAAAGAATATGTAATGAACTACGAACTGCCGAAAGAATATGTTGAGGATAGTTTTGAATTTATAAAAGTGATTGACGAGGACGATAATGAGATTGAGGCGTGATGTGGCGGTTTTCCGCTACATTAATTCTTAATAATTAACTTATAAAATTATGACGAAGAAAAAACAAACAAAAAAATGTTTATATTGTAATAACTTAACCGACGACGATCCGCATTTTGAAAGCGACTGTTGCGGGCGTGGTATGTGCGACGAGTGTTATGATAATCTGCAAGGAACGGAAGAGCAAATACAGCTAGACTATTTTGATGATGAAGATGATATAATAAAACCTGAATTTGAAAATGCTAGTTATTTATGTTTTGAATGTCAACATATTTGGGCTAAAAAATAATAACTTAATAAAGTATATAAAAAAACAATATGAAAAAAAATAAATGGACATGCACAGATCCTGACACTAAACAATACGGAAGAAAAATATCAAGCAAAGTGTATGAATTTAAGCAATTTTATGGCGGAAAATGGACAATTAAAACAATTGACTTAAAAGATTACACAGAAAAAGAAAAAGAAAGCGTTATTTTAGCTTACCATAGTTCGATGGAAGAACTAATCGAAATATACGGAAAAAATGACAAAGAAGATAGCGATTGGATAATTGCAGAATGTATTTTTGAGCAAGAACTTTTCAATGATAGTTACATTATTTCAATAAGATAATAAATTTACAAACAATAAAAATGTACTGCCCGCAATGCAAAACCGACAACGCAATAATAGAACAAGCACCGGACTCTTACAAAAAACAAGTGAGGTGTATTTATTGCGGACTACGAGTAGATTTGAGAAATTACAACAAAAAACAAGGCGACACAACGCCCTTAGCGGTTTAACACTTACTTAGCTATCACTTTTTAATTAAATAATAAATAAAATTATGGAAAAATTTAAAGTTGGAGTATGGGAAGAACAAAGTGGATATATTTATGTTGAGGCTAAAGATTTTAATAGCAAACAAATAAAAGACTTATTAATTAAGCTAGGCAAACTAATTTAAACTCCACTATCGGTATGTGGCGAGTAAAAACCAAATCAATAATAATTAACTAAAATAAATTTATGGAAGAAAAATTAGAAGTAAAGTATTTAAACGCCCGAGAGGCGTCGGCTTACCTTAACGTTGGTAAGAGATTATTGATCCGGTGGGAGAATGAGGGGAAGTTAAAGCCGATACGCATTAATGCTCGAGGTGATAAGCGATACACTAGAGAAATGTTAGAGGGAGTGTTTAATGAGATGATTAATAACTAAAAATAAACCCATGAGATATAAAGCAATACTTAATGACAAGCAACTAAAATACTTAATGAAGAACTGCGAACAGTCTAACACTGAACTAGCTAAACGGCTTGGCACTACCCCGCCGATAATAGCAACTTATAAATACAGGGCGAGGCAGGCCGGAATAGATATCCCAAAATACAAAAACACTGCACGAAACAGTGTTGTAAAAAAAATGAAGAAATTTAGTTTAGGGAGTGAGTAAACAATTTAATGGCGGGAACAAAAACAGAGAATTACCTCTGTTTTTGTTTCTCTAAATTTAACCTAATAGCTAAGTGGTATCATTCTAGCAAGTAGCCCTTCTGACCAAGCCGGTTTGTATCACTTCCTTTTTTTAAAAAATCGCCTTAAATCATTTTCAAAGAGTTTTATATGATAACTACCTCAAAGGGATTATTACTTTTTTACTTCCCTGTATGAGTAGTGTATAAGTTAAATATAGCATGAGTTCGAGCGGTTGTCAATCTAATCTTGTAAAGCCATCAACTTCTTTTTAATCTCACTCAAAATCTTAGGGTTGCTACCTAAAAATTCTTTAGACGCCTCACGACTAGTCCCGAGTTTATCTTTCCCATAGCTATAAGTGAACCCTTCTTTCTTTATAATTCCAGCCTTTGTTCCGCTATCCAAGAAATCTCCATTAACATCTATCCCTTTCGAAAACATCAAATCTATCTCGCACGATCGGAACGGAAAGCCTACCTTATTCTTAACCGCCTCAATTTTTAAACGATTACCGACAACCACGTCTTTACTTTTATGAGTTTTAATCTTGTCAATCTTTAATCGGATAGAAGAATAAAACTTGATTGCATTTCCACCAGTAGAATCTTTAGACGGTCCGGCAAAAGAAAAACTCAATTTATCTCTTAACTGACTAATAAAGATTATTATTGTTTTTGATTTAGATAATTCTCCTGTTATTTTTCTTAGCCCTTTAGATAGAAGTCTAGCCTGCATAGCTACCTGAACATCTTCAATATTCCCTAACAATTCTTTCTCCGGTACCAAGGCGGCGGTACTATCAACCACAATCATATTTACTTCTCCACTCTTAATAAGGTTCTCGGCTACGTCTAACGCCTCTTCCCCGCATGTCGGTTGAGATAAAATTAATTTATTAACATCTACTCCAATCTGTTTAGCGTAATCAGAGGAGAAACAAAATTCAGCATCAATGAACGCCGCGGTTCCACCTCGTTTCTGTACTTGAGCGATAAAATATAAAGCCATTGTGCTTTTACCTCCTGACGGATTTCCGAATAGTTCGATTACTCTTCCTTTAGGTAACCCACCACACCCCATGATATTATCTAGGGAGTAGCAGTTAGTAGGTTCGGCCTCTACGTTTCCACGTTCGTCTTTCTCATTTATGATTGAGACGGATCCGGCACCGTATTTCTTATTCATTTTTTTTAGGATATCTCCTAATTGTTTTTCTTCTGCCATAAAATTACTTTAACAAATTATTTATTATTTTTTATATAGTTCGTCAAATCTTTTTCTAAGTTCTTAAAAATATTTACATGTTTTTAATTTATTCTAATTTACATTTTACTACTTCCCAAAGTTGACTACATAATTCTTTTATACTTTCAGGTTCGCTATTCCATAATGCCATATTGTCAGAACAAAAGTTAAAAAAATCTTCTCCTAAAAATTCTATCATATCTCCTATAGTTATTGTAGAATTTTCATCATTCCATAAATACGGTATTTTAGACTTGTCTTTTATTACTAACTCGTCTAGTTCTTTTTTTGTTATAAATTTTTTCATATATTTAATTACTACAAATCAATTAAATTATTCTTCATAATCGCGACACCACATTTTACCACAATCTAAACATCCACATATTTTTATTCCACTATGATTACCCTTAGATTCCCCATCTCTAAACCAAAAACAGTTTACTGTCTCAGGATAGAATTCAAAAGTTCTGCGATGATTACAATGTTTATTTTTTGAAATTGAAAGCATATTTTTATAATTAATTAAAAGTATTTATTTTCTACTTGTTCATAATTCATATCATTTCTCCCTCCATCATCATCATCTGCCATGTATACATCTTTATTATCTATTAGCTTTACTTTTAATTTTTTATCAAAATCAATTAATAATAAAGGGTTTGCAGATAATCTGGATTGTTCTATCATCAAATTCACTATTCTATTTACTTCTTTCTGATGAAAATCTAATTGTTGATTTAATTTTAATAATTGTTCATTCATATTATTATTTACGCTTATTAATTGCTCTTATTTCTTTAACTGAAATTATTGGCTTGCCACATTTTCTACAATTTACATCTGAAGCAAAAACGCATGAGCATGTACAATATCCTACTTTAACATAACTTGATAATTTTTTATATGATTTTACCATTTTTTTTGTTTATTTGTTATTTCTTTATATTATTGCAATGCTTTATTTTTTTCTACTCGTTCTTTTTTCGTTAAAAAGTCTTTTACTTCATCACAATAAGAACATCTTTTTTTACCTTCAAAATACTCTTTAGGATAACCGTGAATTTCTTTCCAGTCATGCTCTTTACCATTTAAACAAGGAGCTGAATGTCCCTCGTGATAAAAAGAAATAGAGGTACTAACCATAAAATATTTATCGCAATGTTCGCATTGCATTTTTTCTGATTCATCTTCTGTATAAAAAGCACCATCATCATGATTAATTTCACATTCTTCTCCACAATCTGGGCAAGTTACTGTATCCATATAATTTTTTATTATTTAATTATTTATAAATACAAGTAAACTCATCACAATTAGTTAACTCATAACTATAGGCATAAATTCCAGCTATCACAAAAAGGAAAATTATACTTATTGCTATTATCCATTCTCTTTTTTTCATAAGTTTATATTTAGTTATTTATAAAATCCTCTAGCTCGTCTAAAAATTGTAACTCTACTTGCTGTCTTTCATTAAATTCCTGTTCTTCATCTTCATAATCCTCTCCATAGCCTTGGTCGTCTGGGTCAATTATATTTTTTCTTTTTTCCTTAATCCACGCTTTTATTTGATTTATTTTCATATTTAGTTATTCTTAAGATTTATTATCGTAACCCCAAATAAGCATTAAACAAAGTACAAACCACCCAATACCATGGTCTCCCTCTGTTTCAAGGAGTAAAATTCCGCAGACAAACGCGACAGCTACAATCATTGACGCTTTAAAACTATTTATTTTGTCCATACAAATTAATTAAATTATTAATAACGCTATTTTCTTTCTTACCGCCAACAACTTCTCCGTCAATCAATTCTCCGATAATTTCTTTTTTACCCTTTAAAAGTTCTTCTATCTTCTGGTCGATAGTGTCCATGGCAATGATTTGATAAATATTAATATTTTTAGCCTCTTGACCTATTCTGTCGATTCTTGCCGTGCATTGACTCATATTGGCCGGCGTCCAATCGTAGTTAAGAAACAAAACATTTTGAGCCGCGGTCAATGTAATTCCTGTATTAGCCGAAAGCATACCGCCTAAAAACACTTTAATTTTATCATCTTTCTGAAACGCATCAATAGCTACCATTCTGTCTTGGGCACTAGTAGAGCCAATAATCATAACAGCTTTTTCCTTAAGCTTTTTCTGTAACTCTAACAACGGAGCATTATAAGAACAGAACACCACAACCTTTTGCCCACTCTCAACAATATTTTCTATAATTTCAGTAGCAACAGATTGCTTGCCGATTGTAGATATTTGTCTTAGCTCATTCAGCTTAGCTAGTTTCTCCGCCTGCAAAGTTTTATTAATTTCTTTATCTGTTTTATCTTTTACTTCTTTTAAATATTCTATGAAAGAATTTTCTACTAGATTATAATTCTTCTGAGATTCTTTATCTATCCTAATCGGAATATTAACAAAGTTCTTTTCTGGCAAATCTTTTAGCACATCTTCCTTCTTTATCCTAATAACGTACTTATTAATCCTCTGTCTGAGTTCTTCTAAGTTCGAAGCTCCGCTAACATCTAGGCCCCATGGAGATTGCCAAGCACCACAATATTTTTTAGCATAAGAGTAATAATTATTCCAAGTTATCGGGTCTATGATATTTAATTGAGAAAAAAGTTCTATCGGTCGGTTAAGGATAGGAGTACCACTTAACAATAAAGCTGATGGGATTTTTCTGGAGAGAGCTTTCACTAATTTTGTCCTCATTGCCGTATTATTTTTACAATATTGAGATTCGTCTATGATCAAACAGTCAATCATCACACTACTTAACAATTCAAAATTCTTTTTTAATATTTCGTAATTGATTATTAGAACATCATTCGCTTGGTATTCCTCTAAGGACAGCTTTCCTTTACTCTCCACCACAAAACCTTTCAGTTTAGTCCACTTCTCTGTTTCATTCTTCCACGTATATTTCATTGAAGAAGGACATACAACCAACGTCTTAGCTTTTTTAGTATGAGCGACGTAAGCTAAAGAGCAAAACGTCTTTCCTGTCCCTAAATCTAAGGCCAATAAAGCCCTTCCGTTGCTGTTTATAGCAAACTCTACTGTTAGTTTTTGATATTCGTAAGGAGTTCCTTTTATTCCTTTAACTTCTAAAGTCGATTCCGTCGCTTTCTTTATCTCTTCGGATTTTCTAACAGTTAATTCTTCACCTCTACTATCTAATAAATATCGTTCGTAGTCGTCAGAAACATCTTTTTCAATAACAATATCTGGATACTTGCTCTTTATATCAGCTAATACCGCTATGTTATTAAATCGCCATGCTTTGTCTGAGAATGTGAAGGTCTCCCAGCCAAAAAAAGATTTTAAATGCCTACAATATTCTAAAGTTTTTAAATTAAATTCATAATCTAGGCGATATAAATAATATTTTGTAAGTTCCTTAGTCACTTTCATATTAGTTGTTATTTTTTAAGTGTTAGTTGCTAACTTAATACTATTATATTTATCATTTTTTCTATTATTTTCTATAGCGTCCATTGGCTTTAAATTTTTCAGAGAATTACATTTTTGAAATTCTTTATCTTCATAAGATTTATAATCAAAACTTGAGTCTGGACGAATATGATCTATGCTCCAACAACCTGCCTTATTACCCCAATTATCCCAGTTCATCCACGGTTCAAATAGAGATTCTAAATGTTTTTTTAAATCATCTGGAGTATAGGGTAATATATCTCCGAAAGTAGATTTCCCGCCCTTATTAGACAAACATTTCCTTAATTGTAAATAAACTTTAGTAGAAATTGCTTTTCTTAGTTTATAATGTATATCAATTTTTTTCCTAGTTTTTTCATATATTCTAAAATATGCTCTTGTTTTTTCTATATTAGTTCTTACATATTTTTGATTATATTTTTTTATTTTTTCAGCATTGTTTTTATAATATATTGATTTAGTATTTTTTATTTTTTCAGCATTATTTTTTCTATATTCTTTACCTTTTTCCTTTGTTCTTTCAGTATTATTCATTTTCCAAATTTTTATTGCTCCGTTAACCTTTTCTAAATTATTCTTTCTATATTCTTTCTGACGCTTTAGAATCTTCTCTCTATTGTCCTTATGATATTTCTTTGATTTTTTTTTCAAATGTTTTTTGTTTTTTGTATAATATTTTTTATGATTTTCTTTTTCTCTCTCAGGATTATTTTTTCTCCATTCTTTAGCTTTTTCTTTTTTTATTAATGAATTCTCTAAATAATATTTTGCGTTTTCTTTTGATTCACATTTTTTACATGTGCCACAAAAACCATCTTTGCATGATTTATGTTTTACAAATTCACACAATTTTCTTTTTACGCCACACTTTTTACAAATTTTAGTTTCCATACATTTTTGCTACCACAAAACGCAACTCATTTAATCGGCTATAATCGCGAAACCACGGCCGAAAAACGAATTGCGTTTTGTGGGTTTCGCGATTAATAATGATATAACAAGTATAGCAAAGATATATTTAGTTGTCAAGTTACGCCAGTATTATATTTTGTTTCATATTTTTTTATTCATCAAATTCTTCTTAACTCCCCTGTTATTGTGTTTTTAACAATATAATCTGTTCTGAAGTAATCGTCATCATCATCATGGGGTGTTGATCCTATCCAAACCCTTTGTTCATCTATTATTTCCCATTGTTCTTCCTTCATAATTTTATTTATTAACTAATTAAACTCTTCTTTGATTTGTCGAAGAGATAATCCCTCTTCCTGGAATTTTAAAATTTGTTTGATTTTCTTTGTAGTCTCTACCTCATCATAAATTCTGATACCACCACCAACCATAACGTCAACTGGCTTAATCAATTCAATCGAATCGTAATAAGAAAGTCTTGACTTTGATAGTCCTAGTTTTTTAGCTAGAATACCCAAAGAAATAATTTTGTTTTGTTCAGTCATTTTTATTTTTTTACTATTACCCAATCATTAGCATCCATATCTCCTTGGCTAATGATCCAGCTATTAAATTTATCGTCTGACTTATGGAGTAAAAGCATTTCTTCTTTCATAACTCCATAAATATTTTCGTCTCCCCAGTCTACTCTAGTTATTTTTTCGCCATTCTTTAAAAAGGCAACTGCTGATGGGAAATCTACTCCTTTTTGTTCTTCTTCTTGTACCGGAGTTATTTCCTTTACAGGTACCGGGCTTGATGTTGGTTCTTCCATAATTTTATTTTTAGTTATTAATTTTATACTCATTTAATTTTTACTAGACTGTTCTAATATCCTTCTGTTCTGCCATCTTTTAAAGGATCTCCAATCATCCGTAACTTGTTGTAATAATTCCTTTCTATTACCAATTTTTTTCCAAAATGGTAATAGTTCAAAATCAGCAATCTTTTTTTTATGATAGGCATGAAGTTTCTTTTGGTTCTCTCTAATTACCTTGTCTCCGCAAGCTAAATACATAATTTTATATTTAATAATTAAATTATTTACTAATGATGGCGGTAAAGGTTAAAACTTATTATAGTGTTTATTCCGGTTGCACTATATGGCCTATAACTAAATAGTGTAGTTAAGCACCTCCAAAATTAACCATATTCAGAGCCTTTAGAATACTCGCCACCGTCATTAATAAATAATCATTTATTGTTAGTTAATATTTAATTCTTTAAGTTTATCAATCTGTCTTATTATTTTCTTACCTAAATTTTTTGCAAAAGATTCTTTATAATCAATTTTTTCATCTGAAATAATAATAGAACTTTCGATTCTGCCTCTCCTTAATATTAATGTTGCTTTATTCGTCATATTTTTAATTTAATAAAAGCTTCTTCGTAAGAAATAATATTATTATACAAATCAGAACTCAAATCTGACGAAACTTGCATTCTCACTCTATTCCTTTTCTCTCTATCCTTGATACTCATTAATTGTTTTCTATAAGCCTGCAATTCCATCTTCAGCCTAAACTCTTCGTCGTCTATATATCTCTCTAGCCAAACATCTAATCCATATTTCTTTTGCTGTTTCAAGTGGGTTTGCTCGTGGATAATTAAATCCGGAGACAAATTATAATTACAATAAATAGAATCGTCCCAAGCAAAAATTGTTCGATCTGTTACTGCAAAATGTTTCTTAAATAATTCTAGGTTAGGAAATTCTTTTTGTAGTTTTAGCATTTTGTTTTATTCTTTTAAATTTCTATAAGTGATCCAGTTTACTACTACAGGACCAGATAGCAATACAGTCCCAAGTACTAAGTCCATGTCTCCTTCTGACAACCCAGTCATAATTAATAATGTGTAAATGACGGTGTAAATAATAGCCATTGTTAAGTTTAAGTTTTTCATAGTTTTTTTTAGTTAAATTAAATCAATATATAAATTAGCAAAAGTGGATGGGCAGAATCTAACTAGGCATAGAAATCATCTAGAGTAATCCGCATAACCCTAACCAGAAAGACTCAGCTTGTCGTGCCCAATCCGCTTTTGATAACTTAATGTTATACTATTGTAGCAAAGATTCTGATACTTGTCAAGTAGACAGGATTTAAAAATATTGCGAACTTATGCTATAGTAGATTATAATATTGTAAATTATCATTAAAATAAATTATATGGAAGAGAAAAAAAACAAAACTTACGAAACAAGAGAACTATCTTTAGCGGCGACATTAATGACTGTCGGGTTCGAGTTAACTGGAATTAATTATCAAGTAGAGGGTCAAAATAATAGACCAATAGGCTATTTTTTATTTGAAAATAATCGCGAACTAGGAGAAGCAGTCCAACAATTCTGGGCCGGTAAGTTAGCAGTAGAACCGAGAACTTTTATGCAGAATTTAAGAGGCTTGAGGAGTCAGACAAACTCAAAATATAAATCCCCTAACAGCGAATTTTCTAAGATGAGTTAGGTGGTGGGGGTTGACAAAGCAATTTAAATAAAATATAATATAGGTATAATAATTAATATCTATATTATGAAAGACAAAAGATGCAAACATAATTTTATGATCGATTGTCATAAAAAACCACCAAGGTTTTATACTATTTGGACAATGATGAAGCAAAGATGTTCAAATAAAAAAAATATAGCTTTTAAGAGATATGGAGGCAATGGGATTATTGTCTGCAATAAGTGGCTATCTTTTACTGGGTTTAAAGAAGACATGTATGAAAGTTATCAAAAACATGTTAAAGAATTTGGAGAAAAAGAAACTACTATTGACAGAATAAATGGAACAGAAAATTATGAATTATCTAATTGTCGTTGGGCTACTCACAAGGAACAAGCTCATAATAAAATTACATATAGAAGAAATAAAAAAAATAGAGATTATATAAAAAAATTATCTAAAATAGCGGGTGTCACAAAAGATGCTGTTATTGGCAGAAGAGTAAGAGGGTGGAGCGAGAATGAAATAATAAATAATAAAAAAGACAAAAAAGCTAAATATATAG
>Ga0075122_10002249_pt1 | contig 12897 bp, 14 predicted proteins | sample AntAceMetag02UKB_FD_69790 | JGI IMG/M metagenome (GOLD analysis project Ga0075122, IMG submission 69790) | Saline lake microbial communities from Ace Lake, Antarctica - Antarctic Ace Lake Metagenome 02UKB | ecosystem: Environmental > Aquatic > Non-marine Saline and Alkaline > Saline | place... | reverse complement strand
TTTGTAATTACAAGCTATAATAAATCAAATCTAGAGAAGATTGTTAAGAAATCTCTTGAAAAAGCAAAAAAATTAAAAAAAGTTTAATTTTACTTCAAAGTTTAAACTAACATTATTAAAAGAAATAGCAAATAAAATATGTATGATATATGGATATGTAAGAAATTATTATAACAAGCAAGAAAAAACTAGAAGTATTTTCTTTACTCTGCCTTAATACCTTACAATATTTACCTCCAAAATAAATCATGAATTTATATAATGAATCAGTTTCCGTTAGATTATTGATGATTTAATGTAGATACTTGACAAAGATTGAAAAAATATGAAATAATGAAAGAAGATTAATGTTAAGTAAAAAAAAGAAAACTAAATCTTTAACAGAGAAACCAAAAGTAATTAGCTTTATATCTTTACTTATTATTATTGCTTTAATTTTTTTTAACACTTCTTACCTTAATATTTTTAATCCGCAAAGAAAGAACTTATCAGACTTTAATAAAACAAGTCAAAGTTTTTATAAAGAATACAAGAAGCTACAAGAAGAAAGAGTTAGATTAGCCTCTTTAGGATACAAAGAAAGTAGTCAAAAAGACCTGTTAAATCAGATGAACAAAATGCACAAGCAAGCTGAAAAAACATATCAGCAAATGATAGCCTTATATAATATTTCTAAAAAAATAAATGTTGAACCAGACTCAACTAGCCAGACATTTTTAGCAAAACCAGTTTATGCAGGAGCTTTGACAGATTTTACCAAAAATGTAATTTGGAATTTGCCTGTTGTTAGCCGTTTGGCTCATGGATTTGACTCAACTACTGATCATCTGCGTTTGGGACTGTATAAAGGATATTTTAATGCGAAAGATAGTGGTTTACCAGAAGCACCTATTCAATATTTAGATATTTTCAAAAGCAGAGGTTTGGAAAAACCAGAAGATATTTTAACAGCTCCAGCTGAAGTTGTTACTGCCATTCAACAGAGAATGCTTGGACATGAAGTTGGAGATTATAGCGAAGTTGATTTAGCAAAAGCTGCAGTAAAAAGCGGTATAGGTGGGGTAAAAGCCTACTTTGATGGAATTTTAGTAGTTACTGGAGCTAAAAGTATTGATGTAAAAGGAGAAGTGCTTAATCAACTTGGAATTCCTCCTGATTTGCAGGAATTTGTAAAAATCAAACTGGGTTCATCTACAGCTGGAGAATATATAGCAGATAAGGCAAAAGAGAAATTATTAGAATTATATGAATATATTTTAACTCCAGCTGAAATTGATGCTATTATGAATGAAGATACAGAAGAAATCAAAAAAATAATACTCAGGGCAAAAGGAGAAAAAATTGAACCAGAAGACAATAAAGACGAATCAAATATAAAAACAATTCTTGCTCTTTCAGATGAGGCTTTAAATATGAGCAAACAAATAGCAGAGCAAAATAATATTGATAAGGACACACTATATCATAACTGGCCCAAAGAAATTCAAAGAGAGCTTGCACTAAAACTTAATGAAGAAGAAGAAAAAAAGCCTTTATTGATAAGTAGCAAAACAAAAAGCGGTAGTATAACTCCCTATCTTATTCCATCTGGTATGTGGCAAGTACTTACTAGCTCACAAGGAAATATCCCTACATTTATTAGAAATGTTAAGAAAGAACAAGGCAGAACATCATCTTTAATTAACTTAGTTACGAGATTAAAAAATGCTAAAAAGGCAGCTGGAATTTTAGAACAAGAATCAGCTACATTTGAGCAAATAGAAGATGAAGGATTATTAGAAGGTGTAGAACTGGAAAGTGATAATAAGCAAGGAAGTTATAAAAAAGATACTGGTATGCAAAAAATACTTAATCCACTTATTGAATTTATTAAAAATCCACCATGGAAAAACTTTGGACAAAAGAGCGCGTGTGAGCCAAATTGGAAATGTACTGATTGGGCGCCATGTATTAAAGGAGATATACAAATGAGAAATTGTACAGATGTTAACGGTTGTGGCTACAAAGTTGATAAAGACATGCTGTTTCGTCCATGCCTAGAAAATAATCAACAAGATAACTATGAGCAAGAAGAAAAAGACGTGCAATGTATTCCTGATTGGCAATGTTCTGCTTGGTCAGCATGTACAAATAGTTTGCAGAACAGAGATTGTCAAGACAAGAATAATTGTAATACTAATCAATCTAAGCCAGAAATATCACAAGCCTGCCAAGATAGTTCGAGTAATAGCTCAAATAGTGGTGGTACTGGTGAGGCAAAACGTGACTGTAGTAGTTCATATGGATTGTTAAAAGCCATATGTGAAGGCCATAGGCCAACTCAATCAAGGTAGTGTGAAAGATAATAAATTAATTATTAAAAATTATAAAATAAACTGAAAGGAAATTTATATGTTAAATAAAAAAGTTCTAATTGGAGTCTTTATTATAGCTGTTGTAGTTGGTGGAATAATTTTTTTAAGCAAGAAGCCTAATGATAAAAATCTTATACAGCCTAAAAAAACCTTAACTAAACAACAAAATGTTCATTCAGTACAACCTAAAAATGTAGTTTTAGCATATATGAAATCAACTTTAGGTACGCTTCCTGATTCATTTATTGATTATGAAATAGCCAAAGAATTTCTTTCTGAAAATCTGGCTCAACAATTTAAAGACCCAAGCTTTATTCCTACAAGCTATGGAATTCAACAAGGACCTGATAAAGTAGAAATCTCTGATGAATCTATTAATAATAATTCAGCAAAAGTTATTGTTAATGCTTTTTATGGTGAAGAGATTGGGTTGTCTTGGACTTTTTATTTAGAAGAAGATGAAGACGGTCTTTGGAAAATAACAAAAATAGAAAATGAGGGCAAGTAAAACAATTACTGTATAGGTATTGGAAGCCATTCTTCAGCTCCTGGTGGACGAAAATCAACATTATATACTACTCCCTGGTCTGAAGAGCCATCAAAATATATCCAAATTCGCAATTGAACTTCTTCAATTGAAAGTGCTTGGATTTGTCCATCATTTTTATCTCTTAAAGTAATTTGCCAGTTTTGATTTTTTAACTCTTTCTCATAAAAGTCAAGTACTTGTTTGGCTGTAACTCCAGTTTCTGTTTCATAAGATGCTTGTACTCCATCTCCTTTAGTTAAGTATCGGGACATTTCTGTAATGTTAGGATAAAAAGGAAGGGCGTCATAATAGGTTGAGTTTTGAGTTGTTTTAACGGAAGAATTATTGTTTTCTTTTTTAGTTGGTTCAAGATTTAGGGTTTTATCTTTTTTAATACCTTTTTGCTTTTTTGTAAATAAATTATTAATTTCTAAACTAAAAACATTATATATAGTTAATCCCCCAAGAAGTAAAACTATCCCTATTAAAATTAAAGGGAGAAAATTCATTTTGCTTTTTTTTGTATTTGATTTAATCATATTATTTCCTTTCTTTAGTACAAAGCCAAACAAAGCTGTCTTGGTCTTTACTATCTTTGCATAATTTTTTTTCACATGAATATCCTTTTAACTCTAAATTATTTTTTTGATTAATTGTTTCTTTTGATAGATATTTATAATCATTATATTCTAGTTCGCAATCCCACTCAACAGATTTAACAGCAGGTTCAGCTTGAATACTGGTTTCTTGTTCTGTTTTTTCAAATTCATATGGCATAGGATAACAAATGTAACCTATATTTTCTAAGTCTTTAACTCTTTTAGGTAAGCGGTTAATATCCCATGCTTCTCGACTAGTAATTGTTACTTCTGTATATGATTTGTCAATAAAGAATAGTTTATCACGCAAAGGTGTAGTAGTTCCTTCTAGTAGGTTTATACATGAAATATTAGTTTTATCAAATGACAAAATATACTTAGTATCAACATTTTTAAAACTTTTTACCATTCGCCTAAAATCTTTTTGAAAATTATCTCTTACATCTTTATTTTCATAAGTGCAAAAAAAGCCTCTACCCGTTTTGTCATCAAGCATGCTGTAAACTGCGTCTTTGATTTGATTATCTTCTGTTTCCAATACAATTTCTATAGCAAGCTGATCAGCAAGAGTAGTTTTACTTTGTTTTATTATTTTAGAGTCTTTTGTTAACCACTTTATAAATTCATCTAATGTTTGTGGATCTCCATCATCTGTAATAAGTACATTTTCAAAACCATAAGCATAGCAGCTAATTTTATTATCAGGAGAAAACATTTCTCTTCCAGCATTATTAAGTTCTTGTTCTCCTAATTTCCATTGGGGCGGAAAATCTATTTTAAAAGCATAGCGTGAGTTTTTGTAAACAAGCCATTTTTGTGGAGAGATAAGAGTGGTATATGTAGAGTAAACGCCTAAGAAGACAAAAATCAAAATAGCTAAGCCAATTATTATTTTTACAGCTTTTTTCATCAATAATTTTTATGATATATAAAATCTTAGTTGTTTGCAAATTATTTATTAAATTCTATTCTAGTTTAAAGCGATACAACTTCTTTCTATATATTTCTCATACCCAAATCTCATAAAGTGTATAGTATGTCTTGGACACCGCAGATTACTAATTTGCTATAGGATAGTTTATATGGTACAATATATATTGTTATATTTTAAGCTTTTGAGATAATAAAGCAAAGAAATTTAAATAAATCATATGGGTAATGAAAGATTAAAAGTAATGGTTAAAGAGAAAGGGCCTAGAATATTATTAGCAGTAGGATTAATTGGAGCGGCACTTCTTTGTCCAATAGTTTCAATTTCTAATGTTGAAGCTCAATCTCCAGATTGTACTGATGAGCAAAAGCAGACTGTAAATGTGGTTCGTGGAAACGGACAATACGGAACTATTGATGTTGGGGATCTTGCAGCAATTGGGTATGAGATTCCATTTGATATTGGAAAATTAGCATTAGCAGCTACTTGTTATGGTCAAGAAGTTGAGGAAGGTTGTCTACTAGAAGAAGGTACCGAGGTTCGTCCACGTTGTGACTATGGTATAGAACAATGCGGTGTTTTAGATAGTCAACCATTATTCTATATTCCTGGAAATACAACTGGGATTGCAGTTAGTTTTTTAACAACGGCCTTAGGTGGTAAAATTAAAGCTGGAGGAGATTTACAAACTAGTAGTTTGGGGAGTTCGTGTAGAGTAAAACCACTAGTCGGAGAACCTGGATGGATTGAGAGAGAAGATATTTTTAAAGTAGAAAAATAAGAAAGAATACTTTAAAGACATTTTTTAATTTCCTTCATTGAAAAAGACAACTAAGATAATATTTGTTTTCATAATAACAATCTTCATTATTTTAAATAAAAGGATATAAAAGTATATTTATAATATTTTTAATATTCAAAAAATCCTCTTGACAAAGTGAACATTTGTTTACTAAAATAAGTAAACAGTCGTTTACAAGTTTTAATTTAATTTATGGGAAACATCCGCCTTTCAAAGCTTAAGGGTTTTTATAAAAAATTTAGAAGAATTCCCTCTTATTCTGAAATGACAAAGTTATTTAAACTTGCTTCAAAAAAAGCAGTATCAGATATAGTTCATAAATGGATTAATGAAGGAATATTAGAAAAAATAAACAATAAGCTTGCTCCTTCCTCTAAATTTTTTAATATTCCATATGTTGGAATAATTAAAGCAGGTTATCCAATATTATCTGATGAACAAAAAAGCTATTATAATCTGGATGAATTTTTAGTTGACGATCCTAATTCTTCAATGCTTTTAAGAGTAAGTGGGGACTCTATGGTTGAAGCAGGTATATTTAATGGAGATTATGTAATTATTCAAAAAGATAAACATCCTAGTATTGGAGATATTGTATTGGCAGAAATTGATCAGGAATGGACATTAAAGATATTTAAAAACAATAGAAATAAAAAAAGAATATATCTTAAGGCAGCAAATAAAAATTACCCAGACTTTTATCCAAAATCTGAGTTAAAAATTCATGGTGTTGTAAAAGCAGTTATTCGCAAATACAACACCACAAATTAGGTATTATTCTTAAACTTATACTACTGGTGTAGGAGTTGGTGTTTCTTCTTGTGTTGGCTGTTCTCCTACTGGTGGTGTTTGTTGATCTACTGGCGCTTGATCATCTGTTGGTGTTACAGGAGTTTGTGGATCCTGTGGTGTTTGTTGATCTACTGGCGCTTGATCATCTGTTGGTGTTACAGGAGTTTGTGGATCCTGTGGTGTTTGTGGTGTTTGATCGTCCATATTTTCCAATTTCTTTTAACTTATAACTATAATAAAAATACCATATTATTTGAATATTTTCAAAACAATTATTCACAAGTTCCTGTTGCTCCTATAATTCCCATCTTATGTGTGGGTACAACGCATGTTAAGTTGGCGCAACATTCTCCATCAGGTCCTAAAGTCGCTCCGCATGTTCCTCCTTTTGATACACAAATAGGCGTTGGAGTTGGAATTTCAGTTGGAGTTGGAATTTCAGTTGGGGTTGGAGTATTGCTTGGAGTTAAAGTGCTTGTTGGATAAGGAGTATATGTTGGATATGGTGATAATGTAGGTACTACAGTTGGAGTAGCTGTAGGATCAGGTGTTGAAGGACATGAAAATTCTAAATTGTTTGAAAAAGGAGAAAAATCAATTCCACTTGAACAGTTCGAACATTCGCTATATGCATATTGAGCATAATATGTTTTTTTATCTTTAATATTATCTATTGTATGGGTTTGATTACCATCATTAGTTGCTGCCATTTTTGTACTTGTTATATTATTTCCTTCATTTTGGTCCCCTACTTCAAGCCAATATTGTTTTGCTCCTGATATTGAATTAAATGTAAATGTAACATTCCAATTATCCCCATTTTTACTATTGCACTTTACAGTTGGCGAATGAGGAGGTTTATGGAGGTTGTTTCCAATATTAATATGAAATTCTTCTTTTGACGCAGGTGCAGATACATTACTAATAACTCCAGTTCCAATATCGTCTCCATTGTGCCATACAGTAGCTTTTAACTGGTATTTTACTCCAGTTTTTGCATCATTCCAGCTCCACTCTACTCCATCATGTGCATTAATTTTATCTGCAATTTTTTCAAAATCAGAATCATTTGTAGATTTTTTGTATATAGCTACAGTTGCACCATTTGGAATATGGCCATTAATATTAATGTCTCCTGAAATACTTACTTTAGATGGGGCAGGAGGTAAATAGCGTGAGACAATTCTAAGTTTTTCATTTGACGCAGGAGCAGTTACTGTAATTTGATTAGACTCTCCATTATAAGCACCATTGACAAAAAGCACAGCTTTTAAATTATATCCTTGTCCTTTTATTGCTGTGTTCCATGCCCATCCAGCATTGTCTTTTGCAGGAACTTTATCTGTAATAAGCTGATAAGTAGTTTCTCCAACTTTTTTCTGAAAAAGCGAAATGCTGTTATTTGTGCCAAGCGCACCATTTAAATCAATATTTCCTGAAATAGTAGCATTTGTTTGCTGGATAGCTTCATCAGGCTGATATATTGAATTAATAACTAATATTTCGTTAATTGCTGGGGCAATAGCTCTTAATACACTTGATTCTCCTTGATTTTCTTCATTTACAATAAGTACACCCTTTATTTCATATACTTTATTTACTTTTGCATCATGCCAAGCCCATGCGGCATTATCTTGCGCTGGGATATTTGAGATTACAGTCTCAAAGTCTTCTTTATTTTCTTCTTTTATTTCAATTGATAATGTACTTTCCCCCTCTTTATAATGTCCGTTTAAATCAATATGACCTGAAATTGTAGTAGATCCCCCATAAATGTTTTTATTAAAAAAAATAAAGAAGATAGCAATAAAAACAGCAATTATTCCAATAAGATAGAGAAAATAATTATTTTTCATAAAATTATTTTAAATTATAAATACTTTAATAATCATAATTAATTTAACAGGCAAATATTACTTTGTCAACTGTTTTTATACATTATAATATTTTTAAGGTTCCTGTTGATTCATCCCAGCACTCACTTACCATATCTGTTGGAAAATCATATGGTTCAACAGAAGAGCATGTAATGGAGCCATTTCCATCCCATACAACTACCCATTCTCCATCAACTTTAGTCGCTAAAAACATAGCTCCTCCCATTTCTCCTTCAATAGTTACTCCTCCACTTGCGTGCGTTCCTGTATTTTTTGAAACTGTAACATTTACATTTTCTATTGACCATCCATGTTTTTCTACTAATGCTTTTTTAATTAATTCTAAATCAGATTCTACTATTTCCTCTTCTGATTCAGAGTCTGTTGGTACAGGACTAGTTATATTATTTTCAGTTTTCGTAATACTTTTTAGAGCTGCACTTGTAGGAGAAACTTCTTTTGTCACCTCTGGAGTTATGTTGATAACCTCATCTATTTCAACCTTATCTTTTGAAAAATTCTGATAAATTAAAAAGCCAATTCCACAAGCAACAATTAAAAGAAGAATAATAACTAAAATATTCGTTGAGCTTTTTTTGCTGTTTTGAATATTTTGTGAAGCATTATTATTTACCATATTAGGGTTTTGATTATCCATATTATTTTAATTAATTATTAATAAATTATATATAAGTATATTATATATAATTCTTTTTTGATATCATAATTATTATGAGTATTACTCTTTTAATTTTTCTTGCAGGAATAATAGTACTTTTAATTTCTACCCGCATTTTTGTAGATGCTGCAACTAAAATTTCTTTTTATCTTCGAATATCTCCTCTTATCATTGGAGCAACAGTTGTTGCATTGGGTACGTCTCTTCCTGAGCTAACTGTTTCAATTTTTGCAATATTAAGAGGAGATCCTGGTCTTGCAGCAGGTAATATTATTGGATCAAATATTGCAAATATATTATTGGTTTTTCCTATTGGAATATTATTTGGAGGTATTCGTATAGGAACGACAAAGACTCAAAGAAATGGAATCATGCTTTTGGCAGCTACAGTAATATTTTTTGTCTTTTTTAAATACTTTGCATCTCCAATTGCAGGAGTTATTCTTATTGGTCTTGCAGTTATGTTTACAATTAAGGAATATCAATGGGGAATATTTGGAAGGCTACATGAGGATCTTGCCCGTTTTGATTTTCTGAAGAAAAAGAAATTTAAGATTAAAACTTTTATTTTTTTACCGCTGTCAGTTATTGGAGTAATAATTGGCGGATTTTTAACAGTATCCTCTGTTGAGACAATTGCATTAGAAACAGGATTTTCAACTACAATATTAGGATTTACTTTAACTTCTATTGCAACATCTTTGCCTGAAATATTTACTACGGTTATAAGCGAAAAAAAAGGAGAAGATAAAATGGTAGTTGGGAATTTAATAGGAAGCAATGTATATAATTTAATGCTTATTGGAGGAGTAATTCTTTTATTTGCATCAGCAGAAAAAATATCGCTGTTTGAGTGGTTTTCTTTTATAATTTCAGCTTTTATTTTATACTTCTTGATATTTTTCTACAAAGGAAGAAGTATTCGAAAATTAGCAGGTATAATATTGCTTTTATTATTTACAATTTACTTATCATTAATTCACATTATTTAAAAAATACTATTTCTTCTTTTTCTGCTTAAAATGTGTGTTTATATATTCTGTGGCTTTTTTTACTGATAAGGGCTGGCTTGAGTTTCCTGTTCGGATATAGAAAGCTTCATTATCTTTATATGTAAGATATACCGGTTGAAGGCTTGGTTGAATATATACCGCGCATATTGTTTTTTCGTCAATCTCTTCAAAAACAATATCAATATATTCCCTAAATTCAATTCCCAGCATTTTAGCAATTGACATATTAAATACATTTTCAAAACCATCTGAATCATTTTTATTTATAAGCTGAAAATCAGGAGCAAGCCCCAACACTTTTCTTGAATCATCAATTCCAATTATAATAATGCCTCCACTTGTATTCATAAATGCAGCAATATTTTTCATAACTGCTTTTTTAAGGTCTTTATTCATCTTTTGCTCTTTATAATCCCACATAAAACTTGATTTAAATTCCAAATGCTTGTTTTCTTTTTGTTTTAATAGTGCACTAATAGGTTTTTTATCTTTTTTTAATTCCTCAATTTTTTGTTTTATAACCTTAGTATAAAAACACGGGCTTGGAATATTTCTTAAAGTAATTATTTTTTTATTTTTATTAAGCTTAATTTTTATTGCGCCGTAATTTACGATACTTCTGAACTTTTTTTGGAAACATTCAACAGATTTTATATCTTTTAAATAAACAACATCTTTTTCTTTAAATAATTTATTCCGCCTATATGTAATTTTATTCTTCTTTATTTTATAAAGTTCAGAATACCAGGATAAAATAGCTATTGAGATAATTATAATTTGAAAAATTGAAAGAATAACTGAGGAAAGTAAATTATATGAAAGAATACTAATAAGAGTGAAATTATTAAATAGCTTAATATAGTCTGCAATAAATGATAAGGGCATTGTAATAAGAATAATAGCTAGTTCAATAAAAAATATTCTTTGAATAATAATAAGAGGGGTTGTTCGTATTACTGTTTCTTCTATATTTGAGATTTTCTTTTCCATGGATAAAGTTAAGAAACTATATAACTAAATTATATCAAAGCAAAGACATCTTTACTTTTTATGAATTTTAAGAATATTAAAATGATTTAAAAGAAGAAAGATAGTTCCTCCAGCAAATGCCGTACCAAATTGAACAATTCCCATTGCAGTTAAAAATATTAAAGGAAGAATATTAAGCTGATGTAAAAGATATGCGCATGAAAAAAGAAACATGGCTTTTACTGTAGATGCAATTATTATTCTAAATACTTGAGGCACTTTTTTTTCAAGAATTTTAAAAAAGTATATAAGCATTGCATTTCCCAGCCATATAAAAGGCATTAAATATAAAAGAAATACAGTAAAGGATCCAAAAAGAACCCCATGTAACATTACAGAAACACTTGGAAGCATAATAAGAGGAATAAGTTGTTTTTTTGAAAGAGACGAAGACATCATAAAAAGAAGAAAATTAATAGCAGTTCCAACTAATATTTGAGGATGTTTAATAAAAAAAGGTATTGCAAATGCAAATGTATAAGCTAAAGTATGAAGTTCAATAGCTATTGGTTTATTAAGAACAATTAGTTTTTTATCCATGTGTTTATTTTATGTAGAAAATAAAGTAAAATCAAGGCTTAAAAATTGATATAAGTATAACTTCATTATTTAATGTAATATAAAACTCTTTTTTTGGTGCAGGATAAATTATATTAAATCTTTTTCCTCTTGACAAAGTAAACAATCGTTCACTAAAATAATAAAGTGAATGAAATTATAAATGAAAAAGTAAGTACAGTTAGTTCATATAATCAAAGTAATGGAGTTGTAATGCCCAGGAAAATAAAATGGCAAGGGAGAATATATATAATAAACAGGCTTAATTATCATCATAAAATAAGACAAGGAAGAACAATGCTTCATATTTTTCATGTAACAGATGGAAATATTGATTTTAGATTATGCTTTAATACAAATAATCTTCATTGGACTTTAGAGGAGGTATGTGATGGAATTTCCTCTTAATCATAATAATCCAGAAATAATGCATATTGATTTAAATTCATGCTTTGCAACTGTAGAACAGCAAGCCAATATGCATCTTAGAGGAAAGCCTTTGGTTATTGCGGCATATACTAATCCCAGTGGTTGTATTGTCTCCCCTTCTATTGAAGCAAAAAAGATAGGTATTAAAGTAGGAATGACAGTAAGAGATGCAAAATTATTATGCAAAGACGTTATAGTTCGTGATCCTGATCCATTACTAGTAAGAGACGTACATATTAAATTCAGAAATATTTTTAAAAGCTATTCTCCTATTGTTATCCCCAAATCAATAGATGAAGCAATAATTGATTTTTCAAAAACTCCTGCTTTAAAAAGAGGTTTAATTCAAATTGGAAAGGAAATAAAGCAAAGATTAAGAGACGAAATTGGAGAATGGATTTCATGTAATATTGGGATAGGGACAAATAGATTTTTAGCAAAACTTGCATGTTCCCTTCATAAACCTGATGGTCTTGATGTAATAAATTACAAAAATATTAAAGACGTATACAGAAAAGTAAACCTTGTTGATTTAAATGGCATAAATACAAGATATGAAGCAAGATTAAATGCAAATGGAATTTTTACTCCCTTGGATTTTTTAAATGCTCCTGAGCACTTTCTTCGAACATCTGTTTTTAAAAGTATTGTAGGACACTATTGGTATTTAAGACTTAGAGGATGGGAAATTGATGATGTTGAATTTAAGCGCAAAAGCTTTGGACAAAATTATTCTTTGGGGAAAAAAACAAAAAATAGACAAAAGCTTTCAAAAATACTTATGAAATTATGTGAAAAAATGGGAAGAAGATTAAGAAAAGCAGGATACTCTGCAAAAGGAATTTATATAGCCTGTATTTATGACGATTATACATATTGGCATAAAGCAAAGAAATTTAATAAAAGCCTTTTTACTACTCAAGAACTATATTTAAAAGCCCAGTGGGTATTTAATAAACAGCCAGAGATAAAAGTAATTTCAAAGATTTCAGTTAGCTGTTATGATTTATTATCAAGTAAAAACTCTCAAATGAGCTTATTTGACATTCAGCAAGAAAAACAAAAGAAAGTATGCCGTACAATGGACAATATTAATGACAAATATGGAGAATTTGTAATAATACCAGCACTTATGATGGGAATGAAAGATGTAGTTTTAGATAGAATTGCTTTTGGAGGAGTTAAAGATTTAGAGGATCTATATTTTTAGTGAAATATAATTACAAGACCAACTAATAGGTCTTGACAAAAGACCATTAGTTTTATAATATTAAATTGTATGAACTCAATATCAGTTACTCAATT
>Ga0075122_10002247_pt1 | contig 12902 bp, 15 predicted proteins | sample AntAceMetag02UKB_FD_69790 | JGI IMG/M metagenome (GOLD analysis project Ga0075122, IMG submission 69790) | Saline lake microbial communities from Ace Lake, Antarctica - Antarctic Ace Lake Metagenome 02UKB | ecosystem: Environmental > Aquatic > Non-marine Saline and Alkaline > Saline | place... | reverse complement strand
GATTGCCTTGGTAACAAGGATGAGAGTGTGGGCTACGTTAGGTTATTTCAGCCTGAATCCCCTGGGCAACACGCGCGCGTCAAAGGTAAATACAACGAGATGCGACTCCGTAAGGAGAAGCCAATCTCTTAAAGTTTATCGTAGTCTAGATCGAGGTTTGCAACCCAGCCTCGTGACACTGGAATCTGTAGTAATCGGATGTTATCAGCGTCCGGTGAATATGTCACTGTCTCTTGCACTCACTGCCTGTCAAACCAACCGAGTTTATTTATGGTGAAACTTTTCGAAGGAGAACCTTGGGTAGACAAGGTAGGTTAAGTCAACACAAGGTATCTGTAGGGGAACCTGCAGATGAATCACCTCCTTATATATTAATCATATTCACAGACGACTGCTACTATTCATTTTATAAAATGGAAAGAATTTAAAAACCATAACGGGCTCAATTTGTTTATGGGCCCATTGTCCAATGGTTAAGATACGTCCCTTGCACGGATGAGATTCGGGTTCGATTCCCGGTGGGTCCATTTAAAATAAATCGAAACAAAACAAAAATCGTAAAACAAAAGTTCACATTCACAAGATCATACTCACTACGAGATGGTGCAACAGCGACGCTGTTGTATCGTAATGAGAGTTTAATACTCAATGAAATAAGTACCAGAAAATTCCTGTTTGCAATTTAATTATTGCAAGCTAGGTGAAAATAAACATATTCTACTAATATACTGATAGACAGATAGCTTGGTTTTGGTAAATTGGGCGTGGCAAGCTGCGATAAGCTTTGGCGAGGTGCATGCAACCTTTGAACCAGAGATCCCCCACACAGAGATGTGTTTTACGTCGGGAATTGAAACATCTTAGTACCGACAGGAAAAGAAAATAAATAATGATTTCCTTATTAGCAGAGAGCGAAAAGGAATCAGGGCAAGCTGAATCTTCTTTCGAAAGGAAGATAGAGATGTGGTGAGGAAAGCCTAAGGATTCGAGAAAAAGTTGACTGGAAAGTCACACCTCAGAGGGTGATAGTCCCGTATTCTAAGATTCTATGGTGGAACTTTAAAAGAGTAGGGCGTCCTAGATTGGGCGTCTGAATACAGGAGGATTAACTCCTAACCCTAAATATAACCAAAGTCCGATAGTGCACTAGTACCGCGAGGGAAAGCTGAAAAGTACTCTTAAACGAGGGTTAAAAGACTTGAAATCTATCAGTTACAGTTTGTTACTGCATTACGATGTTGTAACGTGCGTTTCGAAAAACGAGCCAGGGAATTACTTTATGTGGCGAGGCTAATCAACTCTGTTGAGTAACCGTAGCGAAAGCAAGTACGAAATTGCGTTAGTCACATAGAATAGACCTGAAGCCGAGTGATCTATCCATGAGCAAGGTGAAGTCTGGCGAAAGCCGGATGGAGGCCTGAACCGGTGTTATGGACATGTACTCGAATGACTTGTGGATAGGGGTGAAAAGCTTATCTAACTCGGCGATGGCTGGTTCCTGCTGAAATATGCCTACGTATAGTCTTGAATAGTTTGTTAACGGTGTAAAGTCACAGATAGAGTTTGCAGGGGCTACTGCCTACGGAACTCTTTCTAACTCAGAAACTGTTAACTGCGTAACTCAAGAAACAGGGATAGTATGTAAGATACTATTCCGAGAGGGGAACAACCCAAACTAAAGTTAAGGTCCTAAAGTGTATGCTAAGTGTATCAAACAGAGTTTTGAATCTAAGACACTGGGGATGTAAGCCCAGAAGCAGCTATCATTTAAAGAAAGCGTAACAGCTCACCCATTGAGATTCAGAGCCTGGAAAATGGACGGGGCTAAGCATACCACCGATACTTCAGCGGCATTCGATTTAAAGTAGTTTATGTTGGGATTTTTTGATAATTTTATATTATTAAAAAAAATGGAAAAAACTTTTTAATAAATAAATTTCTCAAAAAACAAATCACATATCAATCAGCGACGCTGTCGCTACATCATACCCTAAAGGGCATGAACAAATCATATTCATAAAATCCCAACATAGACTTACACAGAATGACCGGGTAAGCAGGCGTGGTTACTGCGCAGAAGCATCTTCGAGAGAAAGTGTGGAGCGGTGACCAATGAGAATCCTGGTAATAGTAGGATGTGATATTTCTGAGAACGAAATACGTCGAAAGAGCAAGGTTTTCTTGGCAATGTACGTCAGCCAAGAGTTAGTCAGGACCTAAGTTGCCTCTTAACTGAGTGTGACGATGGACACCAGGTTAATATTCCTGGACTAATTAAATCTTATATGTTATAATTCGCTTTCGGATAGGCGAACATTTTGAGGAATGTTTCTATAAAGAAATCTGTCGAGGGTAATCCATAGACGCAGAAGAATTTATAGATTGAAAATTGCCGAGTCCAAGAGTCAATGAAAAGATTATAACTTTGGTTTGATTACCTGTACCCATAACCAGCACTGGTGCTCTAGCTGAGAAGGCTAAGACGTGTAGGGTAAAACCAATCGAGGGAATTCGGCAAGTTGGCCCTGTAGCTTCGGCTGAAGGGGTGTCTATTTTTGTGCGCTTAGAAATTTGTGTGCATCGATAGATTTCAATAACAAGGACGGCCCGACTGTTTACCAAAAACGTAGCCACGTGCTAATCCGAAAGGACTTGTATACGTGGTGAGACCTGCCCAGTCGTGGTGTCTCAAACTCCTTTTCAAGGGAGCTAAGGCCCATGAAACGGCGGGGGTAACTATGACCCTCTTAAGGTAGCGTAATGCCTTGTCGTCTGAATGGCGACGTGCATGAATGGTTTAACGAGGTTGTTACTGTCCCCGGTTGGAGCCCTCTGAAAATACTGCCTGGTGCAAGTGCCAGGGACACCTAGTGGGAAGCGAAGACCTTGTGGAACTTTACTGCAACTTGTTGTTGTAAACTTAGAAGAAATGCATAGCATAAGTAGGAGCGTCGAAGTTGCCATTTCGGTGGCAATGGAGCAACCATGTAATACTACTCATTTTATCTAAGCTTGCTCACCGTTTACGGGACAGCAGCAGGCGGGCAGTTTGGCTGGGGCGGCGCCCTCTCGAAAAGATATCGAGAGGACCCAAAGACAAGCTCATCTAGCTTGGAAATCTAGAGTTGAGTGCGAAGGCAAAAGCTTGTCTGACTGAATTTTGAACAGTAAGAAATTCAGGGACGAAAGTCGGGCTTAGCGAACCCACGTGCACATTTAATAGGTGCCGTGTCTGATAGAAAAGTTACCCCAAGGATAATAAGCTGGTCGCCCCCGATAGTCCGTATTGACGGGGCGGTTTGGTATTTCGCTGTCGGCTCTACCTATCCTGGATGTGCAGTTGCATCCAAGGGTGTCGGAGTTCACGCATCAAAAGGTATCGTTAGCTGGGTTAAGAACGTCGTGAGACAGTTTGTATGATATCTACTAGGTGTGTCGTTGTTTGAGTGGAAGAACTTTCTAGTACGAGAGGAACGGAAGTTCGGTGCCTCTGGTGAGCAGTTGTCAATTGGCAGGCTGCATAGCTACGCACTGGTCGATAAGAGCTGAAAGCATCTAAGCTCGAAGCGATCCGCAAAACGAAACAACCAAGACCGCAGAAGAAGACTGCGTTGATAGAACTCTTGTGTAAGATCGAAGGTTTTTCCGACGATTTCAGCATAGAGTTACTAAGAGTCCCACTTTAATATGTTTTAAAATTTTCTGGTACTTATTTCTTTGTTTAATTAAAATTATTTTTCTACACTTTTTTGATACTTCGAAATCCATTCAACAATTCTAAAAGCTGAAGCTAAAATAGATAGAGATTCTGCTCCTGTTGGAAAAAAATCATTTTTATGTGAGATAGAATTTCTTGATGACCTAGCGGCGTCTAAAAAAGCCTTCGAGGAAAATTTTGAACTTTCCTTATTATCAATGATTCCCACAGCTATAAGTTTAGCCAATCTTTCTTCATCACTTGGTCCATCAATTTTTTCTAGTCTTTCAACAATTACTCTAGCTGAAATAATCCCACATGCTAGTTCATGTCCTGATTCTGCCTCCATTAGAGCAATTTTTAAGTTCTTTATTATTTTTTCTTCTGTTTCTAAATTATCTAGATCTTTTCTTAATATATCTATTTTTCCTTTTTCTGTTTCACTCAAATTAGGCATTAAGAAGTAATTAAGATAGGAGTCTACATCTTGAATTTCCCTTAATATTTCTCTAAGATAAAGCATTACTTCTTCTAAGGGGGAGGAAGAGAGGGTTTCATGCTTATGAAGGAGTTTAACTTTCACAAGATTTTTTATTTCAAGAGAGTTATATTGGGCTATTAGATTAATTCCCTCTTCTGTTTCATTAATTATGCTTTTATACCAATCAACAGATTTAAAGGACTCATCACTACGACATCTATGGATATAAGTCTTAAATGATATTAATCTCTTTATACCTCTTTTTACTCTTTGATGAAATACTGAAAGAATTGGTTCAACCATTTTCTTCTTTAATCTCCAAGCCTTTTAACTTCTCCCATGCTCCAAAACATACTTCAAAACATATCTCATTCAATCCTTACAAAACCCCAAACCCAATCAAGCCTGCTAAAATAATCAAACTAATTGTAGTAATTTCTTTTTTATATTTTATTTTTTGAAATTGTTTTGTAAAAGTCACAACTAAAAATAATTGAAAAACAAGCCCAACAAAAAGTCCAATAAAAATATAAAGGAAATTAGAAGTTGAACTTAAAAATAAACCAGAGTATGCAATTGTATCATCGATAATTGTTGCAAAAGCTGTAACAAAACCAATTCCCATTAATTTTAAAAATCTAACATTTGAAACTCTTCGAACATGCTGAATTTTTTCTCTTATTTTCTTTTTTGGTTTAGAAATAAAAATATTAAAATAAACTGAAACAGCCAACAAACAAATAAGTCCTGCAGAAATATATCTCGCACCAGGAATTTTTTTAATTGCCGAGCCAAACAAAAACGCAAATCCAATAACCAAAGTTACAGCAATAAAAATTCCAATCGCAAAAGCAATTCTTCCTTTACGCGAACGAGTCATATGAGACATTATAGGAACATGAACCATCGAGTCATCAAAACCTGCAAGCAACTTAACAATAAATCCAGATAAAAGATATTTTAACCACATAATAAACTAAAGAAGGTTTGACTTTTAACTTTTACTAAAACTACCAATTTCCATCCCACTCTGGTTCTTCCACAATCTTTTTTATCTTAGGAGGTTTTATTATTTTCATTCCTAAATGTCTTCCCGCAAGATTTTTTACACGAATAATATTTCTATTATCTTTAGGGACTTCTTCATATTCAATTTCACCACTCATTTCTCCGGCGAAATATTTTACTCTCTCTAAATATTCTGCTAGAAGGTCCCCATTAGCACAACATCTGCCAGTTAATTGGTCTACATGGACTTTACTATTTACCTTGAGAATAAGTCCATCTTCAAAATAAGGTTGAGCCTCGAGAAGACCATTTACTATTGCTTCATATATCGCAACATTATTTGTATAATTTCCTTTTAATTTTAATGCTCCTTTTGCTAATTCCTTGATATCTTGAAAAATCAACCAACCAATTGAAGAGGGTCCAGGATTTCCACTACATCTTCCCGCAACATAAACATCTATTGTAGTCATAAATAAAACTAGAGATTTTAGTTTAAATAAATATATGGATTAAAAATATAATAAATTCCCATCACAATAAAACTTAAAAACATATTTCATTTAATTTGATTAGATTAATGTAAGGAGGAAAATAGAATATGAAACTTTATGTAGGAAATTTGCCATGGAGCGTTGATTTAGAAGGTTTGAAAAAACTTTTCGAATCATATGGAGAAATTGAAGATGTCACAGTTATTTCAGATAGAGACAGCGGAAGATCAAAAGGTTTTGGATTTGTAACCTTTAAAGATGAAGAAGCAAGCAAAAAAGCAATTGAGGAAATGAATGAAAAAGAAATCGAAGGAAGAAAGCTAACTGTATCTGAAGCAAACAAAAAAGAAGACCAACCAAAAAGAGAGTTTAATTAAGAATCTCCAAAATAGGTTTGTTTTTATTTAATTTTTATTATTTTATTTAATTTTTAGAACACATTAATTTATTAACCTTTATCAAGAAGAATTTTTATGATAGATAAATTAATTGGAAAAAATATTCTCTGGACTTTCGGGAAAAAACCAATTCAAAGAACAACAATGGATGGAGAAAAAATTGGAAAACCCATCCAAAATGAAATAATAACTTATGATGTAGAAATCAAATATTTTGGAGGAAATAAATATTCTATAAAATTAACTCCTACAACCCAAAGTTCTCAACAAAGTTCTCAATAATTTTATATTCCTGTAAAAAATCCATTCCTCTTCTAGTCAATGAAAAAGTTTTCTTTTCCTTTGCATCAATATCTAATTGAATAAATTTTTTAGAAACTAATTCATTAATATATTCTTTAAACATCTGCGGAGAAAGATTCGATGAATACAATAACCGTGTAGGTTTTATATTCCTAGTAGTACGAATAGAATTCAAAATGTCTCTAATGACTTCTAGTCTTTCTCGTTTTTTTCCCATTTTAATTTGTAAACCTCAATATTCCAATGAAAAACAATACAAAAATAAGTATATTTAACAAATAAACAATAAGAATAACCCATGGCTCCCAATTAAAAACTAAAGATGCCAAAAGATTCAAAACCCAAGCAATAAATATCATCAATACTGAAAGAAAATAGTATTTCAAGAATTTTCCTTTTTTATTAAGATAATTAAAATAACTTATTAAAACAACAATTAAAAACAAAATTATTTGCGAGAAAAACATAAAACAATAAGTTGACCAAAAATAATCTAAAAAAGTTATAATAATTGCCAAGACATAAAAAATAATTATTCTTAGATTAAACAAAGAACTTTTAGCTTCTTTTTTAGAAGATTCAAACTTTTTCCAAATTAAACTATAAAATAAGAAAAATCCACCCATAATTAGAAAAAATTCAAATAAATATTTTGAAAAAAGATAACCTGTTCCAACAATATATCTTAGAATAAATCCAATTCCAAAAAATAAGAATGCATTCCTAAAATATCTTATACCTTGATGAAGGCTCAATCTGAAAAGTTTGTCTGTTCTAAAAACTATGAAAAAACAAATCAAAGCTACAAAAATTCCATAAATTAATTTTAAAGCTTCTCTATTTGAAATAAACCATTCTATCATATAATTTTCTCTCTCCAACGCTATTTAAAGATTTCTATAGAGGATTGTTATATACCTTTCTTTCCCTTCACTTATAAATAAAAAATCATATATCTAATTAATAAGGAGGAGAGTGATATTATTTTCATCCATCTAAACCCCCTCTCCTCCAACCTCTATATAATTAAAATAACAATTTATTACAGAAAAGATTAAATAGTTGGGCCTTCTTATTATTTTATGCCACACCAATGTGTACACTGTAAAAGAATAATCCCTCTCGGAAGCAAGGAACTAATAGAGGGTTGTCAGGAATGCAAAGGCCATTTCTTTTTTTATATTCGCGAAGAACAACTTGAAAAAATAAAAGAAACACCAATTGAAATTCCAGAAAAAGAAAAAGTACAGGTTGAAAAAGATATAAGGGAAATTGCAGGAATAACAAATGAACAGGCACCAGTAATTTTAGATATAGAATCTGTCAGAACAATTGGTTCAGGAAAATTCGAAATAGATTTAGCAAACCTTTTCAGGAAAGACAGACCATTAATATACAAACTTGAAGAAGGAAAATACATTATTGATTTAGCTACAACTCTTAAAAGAAGTCTAAAAGATATTAAAGAAATTAAAGATCCAAATAAGAAGGATTAAGATTTAGTGATTTCTGCAAAAAATTTTCGATAAGGGAATAATTTCCCCCAAAAATTATTATTACCAGAAACTGCTCTAATAAAACAATATTTCTTTTTCTGAGATAAAGTAATAGTAGTTTTACTACCTCTAGAATAATATTCTGAATCTTTTTCCCTAAATTCAATATCTAAAATTTCTGATACTTTTAATGGATGTTCCATTCCCCCTAATTCTCTTCCAGGAGCAATAAATCTAAAATAAATTTTTGAAGATTCAAGAACATTTCCAATATCTTTTACCAAATAAGCAATATTTCTTATTTCATAAGTTGCAGATTGATTTCCTGGAGCAAGGTTAATTGCTTTAACAAGAAATTTTGAAATTAATTCTTTCATGATATTTAATGTTTCAATAATCTTATAAACATTATCATCCTGTAGAATATATGTCTAAAAAAATAAATTTAATTCTTCAACAAGCTTTAGAGAAAATAAGACCTGAAAAACAAGATTTAGAATTAATAGAAAATTCATTAAAGGATTTTTTAATAAAATTCAAAAAAGAATTAAAGAAAAATAAAATTAAAGCAGAGCCTTTTGTTGGGGGAAGCTTCGCAAAAAATACTATTGTAAAAAAAGGAAAATATGACGCAGATGTATTTGTAAGATTTGATAAAAAATATCCTGGCAAAGAAATTTCTTTATTAACAAAAAAAGCTTTGAAAAATTTTAAATCTGTTTCAACAGTTCATGGATCAAGAGATTATTTTAGGATAAATTTAACAACAGGATTTTTTATTGAAATTATTCCTGTTAAAAAAATCTCAAAACCTTCTGAAGCTGAAAACATAACAGATTTTTCTTATTCACATGTAAAATACATTAACAAAAAAGTAAAATCCCAAAAAGTACTAAATGAAATTCTTTTAGCAAAATCTTTTTGCCACGCAAATAATTGCTACGGTGCAGAGTCTTACATAAATGGATTTTCTGGTTACTCATTAGAATTATTAATTTACCATTACAAGTCATTTTTAAAATTCATAAAAGAGGTAATTAAGATAAAAGAAAAGCAGGTAATAGATATAGAAAAACAATACAAAAATAAAAGATTAGTTTTAATGGATATTAATTCTTCAAAACTCCAATCCCCAATTGTATTAGTAGATCCAACAAACAAATCTAGAAATGTTTCAGCTGCACTTTCTGAAGAAACTTTAGAAAAGTTTCAAAAAGCAGGAAAAGAATTTTTAAAAAATCCCTCTATAAAGTTTTTTGAAAAAATAAAAACAGATTTAGAAAAAATAAAAAATTCAGCAAAAAAACACAAAAATCAATTTATTCTTTTAGAGGCAAAAACAAATAAGCAAGAGGGAGATATTGCTGGAAGCAAATTAATGAAATTCTATGGACATTTTACCTTTGAAATTGAAAAATTATTTGAAATAAAAGATAAAGGATTTAATTATAATGATAAAAAATCAGCACGATATTTTTTTGTAATAAAACCAAAAAAACAAATTATCTTAAAAGGACCTTTTATCAAAGACAAAAAAAACGTAGCACGATTTAAAAAAGCCCATAAAAATATTTTCAAAAAAGCAAAACATATTTATTCAAAAGAAAAACCAATTCAGGATTTAAAGAAATTTATTGAATTGTGGAAAAATAAGAATAAAATAAAAATTAAGGAAATGAATATTTTAGATTTGAAGATTTGTTAATTTACTAAAAGATATTTTTCACCAGAGTGAAAATAAACTTTATCTTTTCCTTCAACATTAATTGTAACAAAAGCTTCTGGATCATCAACCCAATCAGAAATTTCAACCCCTTCCAATCCAGCTAATTTTTCCATCTCTTGTTCATAAAGATCTCTCATTAATTCTGAATTATCAAAAGCTATTTCCTCAGAAGTTCCATCAGAATTTTCTTGAAAAGCTAAATGAATTTCATCTCTTTTAGGATCATATAAAACTCTTACATCTTCTTTATGATAAAGCTCATATCCACAAGATTTTAATCTATATTTAAAACCTTTAGCTTCAAGAAAATTTTTTCTTGTAAGATTTGAATTAATTGTTTTTGACATTTTTAATTAAATTTATTGGGTTTCTGTTTTATTAAGATGTGTAATATAATCTTTCATAACTCTTGTACTATGATAATCTATTGTTTTTTGTAATTGTTGCTGTTGGAAATAATAAGGACTTAGATTTTGATCATCTTGTTGAACTCTTGTTAATGGAGCATTTAATTTATCAAGATTGTTTGAATACTTGTTAGAACATAAATTCATTAATCCAAGTCCCCCAAATAAAACTAAAAGAGCCGGAATCATAGAAATATCTCTAAAAATATTATTTTCATTTCTTCCTCCTAAAGCCATCTTACTTACTCCCAAGAGCTTTATCAAAAAGAATAGAAAAAGCCTGAGCAAAGAAATCAGAATTCAACCAAATTGCAAGTTCATCTTCAGAATCTTTTGTAACATAAAAAAGCATTTCAGTTCTATCAATCACAAAAAACTTTGCATCAATATTTACTTTTTTAAACTTAATTTTAAATTTCTTAGAAAGTTGTTTAATCAATTCCTCGTCACCAGATAAAGCAACCTTAACCTTGATTTTATTTTCATTCAAAATTTCAATTGTACTTTGGAACAACTTTAATTTAGCATTAAATTCTTTTGCATCCATACAGATTATAACTTCTTTCTTTGCGTTTTGAAGAATTTCCTTCAAATGATTTGTAATATTTGAACGCCCTTTCAAAGAAGCCGAAATATCTTCTCTTTTAATTGGATTAATTCCTTCACTGTAAATATTCAAAATTTCTTTATACTCTTCTGTACCTTTTATATTAGAAAGACTAACCATTTTTTCCTTAGCATCATTTTGAACATTGTTCTTTAACTTTTCTAAAATAACATGAGGTTTAACTCCAATATATTTAACCGGTTTTTCAAGTTTGATTAAAACAAATCCTCGCTTTTCAAGACCTTCTAAAACATCGTAAGTTCGTGAACGCGGAACACCCGAAATCGTAGCAATCTCTCCTGCCGACGCAATTCCCTTGCCAAGCAAAGCTAACCAGACTTTTGTCTCGTAAACATTCAAACCAAAATAATCTTTGATTTTATTTATTAAATCTTGTTTTACTATCATTTTATAGTCTACTCCTAGCGACAATTTCGCAAAAATCAGCTAAGTGAGTAAGTAATCCTTTTTTCTTTTTAAAAGGGTTATAACCTAATGAGTTTAATGCTTCTAATGTTTGATTGTTTCTCATAATTTGAGAAATATTTTTTGTTGGTGAAGTCATAGACATTTTTAATTCATCTTCAATTTTTTTAGCTTCAGTATATCTCGCTTTATCCCTATCTTTAACACTATAATTTTCCATTCCTGGGACTAAACTATAAGCAGAATCTAATCTAATTTCTAAGTCTATATACAATTGTAATTCGTTTTTTTCCATTCTAATTCTTAAGAATTTACATTTATAAACCTTTCGTTTATGTTACTTTTCGAAAGTGGGGACAAAACAGAAAGATTTGAAGAACAAAATAATTAACTTAAATTCGAGGATTATTCTTAAATGACATAATTCTTATAAACTTGAAATTTTTTTGGGATTGATGGTAGATGAAAAGTATAATCCAGATAGGGAAGCACGCAAAGAAGACGTACAAAGGAGATTTAGAGAATCAAAGCCACCATATTTTCAAGATGTTAATTGCATTAAACACCCTGGAAATGATTTAGCTCTTTTTAAACTTAATGGGGTTTTTAAAAAAATTCAGTTTGCTCAAACACCTATTGTTATGATTGGACCAAATGGATCTGGAAAAAGCCTGATAGTTTCTGCCTTAATGAAAAAATTAGCAGAGAATGCCATCCTTACTAGTTGTATGGATGTAGCAGAATTATCCACTTATTTTATTGCTCATCAAGGCGCTTCTCCAAACCTTGGTTATATGACTCGGAGTGGAATAAGGGGTGTTTTTGTTGATTCCTTAGAACATGTTGTTACAAATAAGAAGGGAAAAGATGGAGAAGCCAAAGACGGATGTGCAAAAAAAGTAAGATCTTTTTATGATAACATGATTCAAAAAGGGGGCTTGTTTATGGGGAGTTTTTCAGGAGATGAGAAACTTTTTAAGAAAGCAGTAAAAATTTTGATGGCTTCTGATGAATCAAGACATTTGGGGAGCAGATTAAGTAGATCAAAAAAAATTTTTATTCATCATCCTTATGGAGATAGAAGAGAATTTTTTAAGGAAGTTTTAAAGGGACATATAGGGGAAGTGAATCCAAATCATTTAGAAGATTTTGAAGATTCTCCAGAATATCTTCAAGCACTAATTCCAGATGGAATTCCTGTGGGGGAAATAAATTCCAAAATTGAGGATATATCCGATTACGCAAAATTTAGGAAAGTACCCGTTTCTCCTTCTTTAATTAGTGAAGCAGTAAGCATAGCCAAGGGGGAAGGTGAAATTACTTCTTTTAGGGTTCCAACTCTCGCAGATATTTTATATGTTGTTTCAGCAGGATTAGAAAATGCATCTGATTTTAATTCAAAGGTAAGTGTTTATGATTTGCAGGCCAGGATTGAGGGAGAGAATGATTTAGAAAGAAGATTATATCAAACAAAAGAACTTGCAGTATATGCGATGAGAGAGCTCACAGGAGAAAGTGAAAAAGAAATAGGAAGGATTGTTGGAGAAAGCGAGGATTTTCTAGGTGAAGCTAGAAGGGATTTATTAAGAAATTTAGGACAACGTACATTAGCAGAATTTATGGAAGGTACAAAGAAAGATCTAAGTTATTTCAAAAAATAAAAACTATTTTAAACCCACTTCTTTTAATTCTTACATGCCCTCGTAGTACAGAGGCCAAGTATGCCGCCCTCTCAATTAGATTTATTCCAATGAGGATGGAATCTCGACGAGAGAGGAAGTCTAGCATCTCAATGCAACTCTTTGGAGAACGGCGGTGACCCGAGTTCGAATCTCGGCGAGGGCGTAGGACATTTTGAA
>Ga0075122_10002244_pt1 | contig 12906 bp, 15 predicted proteins | sample AntAceMetag02UKB_FD_69790 | JGI IMG/M metagenome (GOLD analysis project Ga0075122, IMG submission 69790) | Saline lake microbial communities from Ace Lake, Antarctica - Antarctic Ace Lake Metagenome 02UKB | ecosystem: Environmental > Aquatic > Non-marine Saline and Alkaline > Saline | place... | reverse complement strand
AGATTATAATATCATTAAATGTTTGTGTTGCTTTAAAAAAAGTTATATATCCTGAAGATCTTGTAGATACCCTTCTTGATAATCCAAAGTCTGCAACTCTATCATCCAAATCTTCACTCTCTGCTGTTGCAACAAAAGTAGCACTATAAACATTTTGTAACGTTGTATATAAACTTGCTATAGCATTACTTACCGAAAAGAAGAAACTATTAACTATACTTCCAACATTGAAATCAGTTATCGTATCTGAAACTTCAGACATATATGCTTTCATAGATTCGAATATAGTAGGCTGAGTACGAAAAGTTACGGTCATTGTTTTAACTCCTTTGATCTACAATTTATCTGTTGAATATGAAACTAAGAAATAGTCATTTATAGGAACACTTTGTGCTAAGGTGATATCATTATAAGCAAATGTTGCACCATCTGCTAGGTTAATTAATTTTTCTTCATCTGTATCATTATAAATTTCGGAAACATCATAAACACTATAATTAACTCTTATAGTTGTTCCATCTAGTGACTGCTTTCTTTCGTCTACTATCTGAGTTACTTTTACAGATGTATATTCTGCATTTATTGTATCATAATCAATTATAACATTAGAATATGTTGAGGGTAAATTTGTTCCAAGAGTTATATTATCTTTGCTTATAGTACCACCAGTAAAATAATTTGTTCCTGTTTTATTTACATCTGTGGCTAGCCAAACTCCACGCATATTATAAATTGAGTATTGAGTTTTTACATTTATAATTCCAGTACTTATTTGACTTTCGCTTACAATTGAAACTGTTGCTACTATTGGCTTGACAAATGGGTATGTTAAATTTTCAGCAACTAACTCTTCACCATTTATAAGTGTTGCCTTGAAGCTAATATTTAGTCTTCCGGGATTATTCTCATCTTGCAAGACACTTACATATTCCACATTTCCGATTCTTGGTTCTCTTTGTAATAAACTTATTATTTCGTTTCTTGCTAAAGTTCTTTTAGCTAAAATATTTTTTTCGCCTATTAATACCCCTACACCAAATCCATATTCTGAATTATAAAATATATCTCCCTTTTCTGTGAAAAGAGCATTTGTTACTGCTTGTGTAACATTATCTTCATTTGTGATTATTTGGAAATCTCCGGTACTTGTAATCCCTAAATCTCCATCTATTAAAGCAAAATCTACTCCTAAATTATCAGCCATTATGTTGATCTCCCTAATACGATAAAAGTAAATTCAAAAACTATAAGTCCCGGTCTATCTACGCTTTGCATAAATCTTCTATTTTTAAAAGTTACATCATATACATCTCGTTTATTTGGTCCCATTGTAAAAAAACTTGAAGAATCTTTATAATAATCAACAATTTGTAATTTATCTCCCCTATTTATTCTCATTGGGTTATTGTTCCAAGAGAAAAAACTTTCCATTGTATCTGTAAAACTTTGCCATTTTATTCTATTTATAGATGGTGTTTCAGTAATATAAGAAACTTGCTCTTCATAAGCATAAGGCAATTCAATAACTCCAGATAAGACTATTGTCTCTGGACCTTTCCACCAAGCATCAACATAAAAATTATCTTGAATTAGATCTATATTTGCAGGATTTATTTTACCCCTTGTTTGTTGGATTGTTTTTCTAGAATCTCCAGAAAAATCAAATCTTTCAATACCAAATCCAAATTTTTTATTATTTGTTTGATAAGAAATTATTTCGTATAAATCTAGTGTATATATTTTTTGTTTATTAAGTGGTCTTACATTTATTTTTGTTATATTTACATCTATAAATCGCTGCTCTCCATCTCTTAAAACTGTTATAGGATCTCCTCCTGTGCTTTCGTCTCCCGACGCCCTTGCAGTTATCGCAGTTACTTCATTCCCAGTTATATTTGCTTTATCTCCATAATAATATCTCACCTGTACATAGTCTGTAGGAACGCTATCATCAACAATTGGAACTTGCCAACCATCATCTCCAATATACTTTTGTAATGTAGGATCTCCATGCAAAAATGTTTTTGTTTGATTTATGCCATCCGGGCTTCCTGCTCTTTTCTTAGCAAATTTTTCTACTCTATCGGTTTTATAATCTATAGCACCTGGTGCCGGTTGCTTATCTGGTCCCGAGATTGGCTTTATATAATCAACTCCATCACCATTTACTTCTCCAGGATTTGGATTTCTACGTGCGAATATTATTTGTTTTTTACATAAAATATGTTTTCTTGTATCTCCAGGAGGTAATACACTATTTGCATTTTCTATAGCATCGTTTGGTCTAATAACAGCCCAACCTACTCTATATTTATCTGTATCTATATCTCCATGTCTATTACTTGCTTGTTCTGCATTATTGTTAACATTATCTTCTTTTATAGAATTTATTTTATTTACAGATACGTTTTGCCCTGCTTCCCCTGTACCATTTTTCATAGAGTCACCTGGAATAGTTACTTGTTTTTTTTCTTGAGTAGTAGTTATCTCAACTTCTTCAAGCTCTTCTATGTACCTAATCATTAAAAATGGTGGCTTATAATTTGATGATTTTCGTTTTGCCATTTATTCTCCTAATTTTACATTTTCGGATAAGTAAGGTGTTGTATCGGTAAATGGCTTTAGAGGAGGAGTTGTTGGGTATCCAATATTTCCATTGTGATTATGTGAATTAATCCATGCCTCTAGAGCATCCAATCTTTGTTTTAATTTTGTCCCCCAGACAGCTTGCTGAGTATTTCCATTTAATTCTATATTCCCTTCAGAATCCATTTTTATACTCGACCCCGAAGGATGTGTTATATTTATTTCTACTTCATTTTCTGATGTCTCACAAAATTCTATTTTTGCTCCTGTTTTGTGATGTATCATTATTTCTGATGTTGAAACATTGCTAGAAGGATTATTATATTTTGATAAATCCCTCATTCTTATATAAGAACCTGATTGGTGAAACATTGTAAAGTCTTGATATCCTTCACCTGCTGAATTAATTGTATTTGAAAAAGGATGTTTCATAGCCCCTAGAACAATGGGATAATCTCTATATCCTTCTAAATACCCACAAACAACCCAATCACCTATATCTGGCATCCATACAAAACCAGAGCCATTTGCTGCTATTGTTCCGGAGGTAGTCGATAAAACTCTAACGCCTTGTATTTCTAATCTACCAGCATAAGGTTTAACATCTACCGTATATGCTTCGTGCTGTACTTCGGCCTCTAGATTGGTGTTTAATTTTGTTTTTAAAACAACGCGCTGAGGATATACATTTGTGACTTCAGCTAAAAATAGATTTGTAGCCATTCTTCTTCTCCTTAGAAATTCATTACATTCTGCTTATTTCACGGGAGAAACTTTTTGAGCTGTTACAGTCCCTTCAATTTCTCCTCTTGTAAAATTAAGTGTTGTTGTCCATTCTTGCCCCCATACAAAATTTTGAGATACTCCCTGAACATAGCAATTGAAATCTCTTAAAAATCCTTTTTCGTCTAATCCAAAATCTTTTATTTTTACTTTTTGACCTGCTTTATATTTTGAATCTCCTTTTACAAGAAACGTTCCCTTCCACCAATAATTTGCATATTTTTGGAATAAAGCCCAAGCTGACATATAATGCCTAGTAGGAGAATCGGAATAAATATCATTTATTTTTATAGGTCTCAAACCATATCTTGCCCAAAATCTTAATATTCCAGCATCAGTAGATAGATCATATTCATCTAAATGATTATTTTGTTGGGCTTCAATTGTTTTAACAGCTCTCTCTAAACTAGAGTCTACTTGGTCTTTCTGCTTTATTGCCTTCTCTTCTGCTGATTTCTTTTTTGTATTATCTAGTAAAACATCTGAATTAAGCCTAGAAATAGGGGCAACTCCTATTCCACCAGCCATTATTGGTTGAAGACCTAATACATAAGAAGTAGGGATAGACATTACAATAGTTTTTAATTCATCATCGCTGATATCAAAATTCCAACTTTTTATATCACCTTGGCTTAATTCAGCCCAATCCTTAATATAGACATCTGGGTCATCTAAGATTTCTCCGGCTCGTGCCAGGTAATTTTCTAAGGATTCATTTTTTCCTCTAGGGCTTGTATCTAATCCCCTTGTATAATCCCAGGCATCTAAAGTTTGTCTTAAGACTATATTCCCAATTTCATCTACAAAAAATTCATTAAAAGGTAATTGAGCTCCTTGCCTTAAAATAGATAATACTGAATTCTCTGCATCTATATTTAAATTATTTCTATTTATGGAATCTTGATATTCCATTCTTCCCCATTTAAAGTACCCATTTTTAGGTGTAAGAGTATTTAAATATTCTTTTCTTTTTTTAGAATCCCTTGGGGCAAATTTTGCTGCCGATTCTATATTTGTTCCCCAGTACATATATTTAAAACTAGGAACTGCATTGTGAATTATTTTTGAAAAATAATTTGACTTATCTCCTTCTCCGTAAACAACTTTATGGCCTGGGAAATCTGTTTTTTCGTATTCCTTAAACATTTCTCTATCATCTAATTCTGATTCCTTTAATTTTATTTGTTTATCTGAAAAGATTTCCCAACAAAACTTTGTAAGAATTAAATCTACTGCCTCATTCGCTCTTAAACCATTTCTGTCAATCGAAGCTTGAATTTGGGTAAAAAATATTTCAGCATACGGAAAATTGAAAAATAGATGATGTACCGCTAAAAATTTAGCTAAACATTTTCCCCTAATTTGTATATTATTTGAAGTAGAATTCTCTGTAAGTCCAAAAGAATTACTTACACCATCTACAAAACCACAAAATACTAAATGAGGATTTAAGACCCTATCTACAATATTTAAAGACTCTGTATATTTTTTATCTAAAGTTGTATATTCTCCATTTGAATTTATAGCTTGATCAAAGTTTCTTATAAAGCTCCCATCTTTGTCATAAACACCAAAACCACCATCTTTTCCTATTTTCGGAATTTGACCTTTAGATGCTTCTTGACCTGTAGCATGAATTTCTCTTGCCATATAAATTTCTATATAATCCATGGGCTTTACTTGAAAAAATATAGAATCTTGTTTAAAAGTTACAGCATTAAATGTGTTATTTACTCCCTCTCCGCCTGCAGGATTCTGATTATAATCCAATAATATAGTAAATGCTCCAGTTTCTGCATTTACATCTTTCGTTGTTGAAATAGATATTACATTGCTAAGATTTACTTCACCATCAGCTGTAAAAATTCTAATAAAGTAACTTGGGCCATACTCTCTATTACTCATTCGATGACTTACCACTTATATCACTTCCATTTATATTTATTACAGGTTTTATAAATGCACCAAGCGTTCCCATTTTTTGTTTCCCCCAGCCTATATCTTTAGTTCCAAATTGGTCTCCAGGTAATATTTTTTCTGTGAAACCTATTGCTGCATTCATGCCTCTTGTAAATAAGGACATTTCTTTAAATAATTTTTCTCCAACAACAGAAAATGCAGTTATTGCTTTAGCAGTTTCCTGCATTCTTACTGAGAAACCAGAAAGTACTTCTTCAAAAATTAAATCTCTTCGTCCTCCCACAGCTTCTGCTAATATACTTTTATCTGCTTGTTGATTATCTGCACTTATTTCGTTCTTTTTTGCCTGCAATTTCTCAACTTCATCAGGATACATGTTACTATAAACCATTTGAGCAGTTGCGTCATCTTTAAAAACCCTTTGCATTTGAAGTCTATGTGAATATTTCTTTGTAGACTTTAATCTTACCCTAAAACCTTCGGTCATTCTATTAAGTAAATCTGGATCTTCATCCATCAAAGTTCTAAAGGTCTTAGAGCCATCAGCCAGGGCAAATATATCTTGATTACTTATTCCCATTGAAGATAAGAAAGCATATCTCGAAGGGTCTGAAACGGCCTCTTTTGCAAAACTTCCTACCCCTTTTGTAGCTTGTACTCCCCAAGATCCGTGCATACCTAATTTTGTAGAAAGATAATCTTGGTTTTCGGAAAATAATTTCTTTATATCTTCTTGACTTCCGCCTCTCTTTGCCATCTCTCTACCTGCAGTTAGTAGTGCCTGATAAGATTCTTGCATTAATTGAACGGGAACACCTTTTTGTTCTTGGCGTCTTCCATATCCTTCCATTATACTTGAAAAATCTCCGCTTGGAACCCACATCTCTAAATCTCTTGTAGCTGCAAGCATTTTCATTGCTGCTTCACCGTATAAAACTGTATTTCTAGTAAATGCATCCATTCCTTTTTTAAACTCTTCTGCACTCCCCCCACCTGTATCACCAAATGTTTTTGTATATGCCGAAACCTGAGATGGCGTTAATACTCTATTTTCGCCAATTCTACCACCCTTAAGCATCTCTTGTGAAGACATTTGGGTCCCGCCTCTTTGAGTTACTGCTGCTATATCAAAGAAGTTGGAAGCTGCATCTACTCTCGAATTTGCTTGTTGAAATACCTCACTAGCTAAAGCACCTAAGCCAGCTAGAATTGGAACAGCAGATTCTTTTATTGCTTCTAGCATTGGATTTACATCGCTATCTTCTAGTTCCGATAATACCTTATTTTTTCTATAATTAATACCTACTTGCCTCTGGTGAGATATTAAACCGCCTAAACCACCAATAACTGCCATTGGAGAGCCACTTGTAAACCCTTTAACTATTGCAGCTCCTGAGCCTCCACCTAATAATGTTTGCATCCAGTTATTTTGAACTCTACCCATATTTCTTAAAGAATCTGTAACTTCTTTTAACTCATTATCGAAGTCATTTATTTGTCCTATCTCTAATTTTCCAGTCATACTATTAGACCATCTACCTGCTTGCGATGACGAGGCCCCTTCATCTGTAAAAAATTCTTTAAGTATTTCCTTTGTTTCTTGTCTGCGAAATTTTAATGATTCTTGAGTTGTCGTTCTCAATTCTGGAGATAAACTTTCTTGTTTTAAAGTTTCCCCTAATTTCTTCAGTGCCTCTGCGGAATCCTTTAATATTCCTTTAATATCCTTGGCATCAGCTCCAGCTACTGCGCTTTGTTGAGTTTGTTGAGATTGAGATACAGAAGGCATCCCTGGAACGCCCATAGCGCTCAAATTAGATAGGTCAAAACCAAAAAATTCACCAGCCATTAACTCTCCTTTGTTTTAATCATTTTAAGCATCTTTTCTTGAGATTCTTTCACAAGTTGATCTTTTTCTTTTATATTTCTTGTCCTATTTACAGATCTTTCTTGTGCTTCTTCTAATTTTTTACTGAAATCTTCATCTGATTTTTTTTCTTTTTGTTTCTGTTGTTCTTCGGGATCAGAATTTAACTGATGAGCTAACAAAAGCAACATTTGCATATGCGTCATTTCTTGCACAGTCCAAGGGAGCCCATGTTTCTCCCAAATTCTAAACTTTATCCTTTCCCAGTCTGTGCTAAGTCGTTTTTTAATTCATCGAAATCCATTTCTATTTCATTTGTAAATGCTAAAAATTGGTCATATGTAGGAAATACAACTTCTTTATAAAATTGTTGTATTGCTTTCACTTTATTAGTTAATTGAATGAAAGTCCCATAAAATCTTTTGAATTCACCTTCATCCTCAAACCAAATTTCATCAATACATATATCTAAGGTTGCTAACATCCTAGCAGCTAAAATAATGAATTGATCTCCTGTCTTACTTCCTAGTATTTCTTCTTCTTTCACCGCAATTCTTAAATCTTCAACCATTGTTGGTTGGTGAACTTTAAGCTTAAAGTTCATTTTCTTTTTACCTTCTTTTGTATCAGGGAAGTCTATAATAATTGTTGCTGTATGTTTATTTCCTAATTCTATTTTTGCAACTTTTACATCTACCTCTTTTTCTCCTTTTCCTTCCTCTACTTTTTCTTTTGCCATTTCTTGCCTCCTTATTTTTTAAATCTTATTTACATAATCATTTAATTCTAGAGCTACAACTGATATATTCTCTAAAACCATTACATTTGAAGGGTTGATTGTCATATTTCTTGAATTAAATTTACAATTTACCAACTTTATTAAATTTTCTTGCCCGCCGGCTATTTTATTTATAATATCATTTATACCTAAAAAATTTGGAATCTTAATCATTGGGTTTTTAATCATTATATCGAAATAATCAAACATAGCGAACAAATCTTCATTTTTTTCTCCAGTCAACATATCTTTAATATCATCTAATGTATCTTTTGCAAAATTTATTGCCTTATTTATTAATAGTCCTGCTTGTGCTATTGCTTGCATTTTATCATATGCTGAAGAACCAGGCTGTAGTCCCTCGTTTACATCTTTAGCCATATTAACTAACCCTATTAATCCTACTGTTCCACCAAATATTGTATCTTCTAAATTTATAAAACCTCTCTCAGCTTGAGCACCATATATAGCTATTCCTTGAGCATAATGTTGTGCCTCAAATTGATGCAAATTTTTAATAGGTTGTAAATTGTAACTACAATTTAAGGAAAAGTTTTGAAGATAACCTACCTCTATTCCCTTAAATTCAACTGTACAATTTTGTGCAGTAATTACCTGTTCGAATATCATTTATAATTCCCTTTGCTGAAACATCATTATTATATCTTCCATAATTATAACATTTCCTATACTCATATTTAGAGTTCTCGACTTCAGTACGCATTTTGTAAATTTTGCAAAAACTTCATCAATTTCATTCAAAAATTCTATATCAAAGTAAACTACAAAATTTAACCTATCTCTAGGTATTTTTCCCGAAAAAAGGCCAACCCAGAAATCAGAAAGCCCCTCGAGCACTTGGGCTCCAGGGGCTATATCTATTTTGCCATCACTTATACTTTTTACTGTTCCAGATATTGCATCTGTTGCTTTTGCTCCTGGAGTCAATCTATCAAAAAATAAATCACTTTCTAACATTGCTCTTTTTGCAATAAGTCTACCTGTGCTAGTTCCGGGAAGAAATTCCACCATAAAACTTGAACCTATTTGATTCACTGGTTTTATATTGAAGTCTTCTTCAAGAGTTATATCTTGTAATGTACCTATCTTCTCTCCATCAAATAATACATTTGCAGTGAGTGCAGATAGGGGTTTCCCTATTAATTCTGGCACAAGCTACCTACCTTTTTTTAGATTTCCATAATTTGTTTCTTTTTTGCATCGCTTACACAAACCTTCTCCATCTTTTTTTAAAAACCTATCATAATAAATTTGTGAAGTCGTTTTGTGAAATCTACAAATATGGAATACTAGGCTTTTTATACTTTTATATTTCTTTCCACATAATTTACATTCTATCATTTAATCCTCCTAAAGATTAATTCCTAAAACAAATATAGGCAGGTAGTAGGAACTACTTTTCGGCGATCAACCTAGCCTATATTATTAATTCTTTTAGAACTTGAGTTCCTGTGCTTTGTCTGAATCCGTTGCCACTCTTTTCTTACGTGCCAGCATCGTAATGTCTGACATAATTATAATACCATTCACATCAATTGAAGCTCTGCGAGTGTTAATTGAACAATCACCAAACATATAGATTGATTTTTGTTTCGCATTTTGAATCTGAATATCAAAATAAAGAGCCGTTATTTTATCCCCTAACTCTAAATTTCCTTGTCCTGCTTGTAATGCTGCTGTTAAATCATCTATAGTCATTGAAGCATTTTTAAATGCATCAGATGCTGGATTTGGAATTACTCCAGAGAAAGGAATTTTGCCTCCCACTTCATAATCTCCATCCATTTTAAATCCAGAAATTAAATCCAAGACTAAATCTGATTCTAAAAATGCTCTTCGAGCTGTTAAATCATACTGTGATATTCCTGGAACATGAATTGAATCAATAGGGTTTCCTATTCCAGAAACTCTTCTAAAATTACTATTCTCATTCCATGACAATGATTGGAGTTCTCCAACTTTTTGTCCAAAAAACAATAAATTCGCTGTTGCAGCCGTTAACGGCGCTGCTATAATGTCGGCCATTTTTTACTCCTTTCTATTAAATACTATTTACAAAAACCTGGGTAATGAAAATCCAGTTTATTGGACTTACTGGCGCTACTTGATAAGTTACATAAAATACCTTAGCATCATTAGCGTCTTTAGTAACAACAATGTTTTGATAACCTTGGATTATTTGAGACTCTTTAAGTGTACTAAGTACTGATGTAGTTGTTGATTGCATTTGGCTTTCAACTCCTGTAACACCTTTCTTACCAATATATGTAGTTTCTAAAATAGTTCTTACATTATCGGTAATATAATCTTTGATTCTTAGAGTACTGTACTCCTTAAATGTATCTTCGACAAATTCTGAAGGATCTTGAACTGTTGTTATCCCCCTAACTATTCTTCGTCCTTGTGGGACTTCTTCAATTGTGCAAACACCATATTTTACTAAAGTATCTTTTTCAGATTCTGTATACTTTACCGCAATACTTGTTGCTGTAATTGTTTTGTACGTCATTGGAGTTGCTACATCATTCCCTGCTGCTAAACCTAAAACTTTTGCTGCTGTGTAAGCACCAGATTCTTGATCCGTTCCTGGAGCTACTAACACCATTCTATCAGAATTCATAGTATACGCTCTGTAAACTAAGGAATTCTCGGTATCTACATCTCCAATAGGATCTGTTGCTGCTGCTCCTACAATTGCTGTTCTTTCTCTCTTTTGTGTTGAATAAGTTTCAACATGTGTTTGGAACAAAGCATGAACTGTTGCATCTGTACTTCCTGCTGGATGTAAAATATTTACAAACTCAGTTATATACAAATTAAGTGCTGTTGACCAATCAGATACAGATAAAGGTGTTCCATCTGAACCACTTGCTAAATCAGTATAAGCTATGTTTTCAGGTTCTGCACCACTAACAGAAGCAGTAATAGTAACCAAAACAGAGTTATTTTCAAAATATGTTGCCATTTCTCCTAAATTTGCTGCATTGTCTATACTTTCAATAGTTGTTCTATTTGTTAGTGGGTCATAAAGCTTTACAGTCATTTTCTTTCCACTTACTGTTCCTGATTCAATTTTGTAAGCTATACTATTTACATATGATCCATAATCTATAGAATCTATTGTTCCTATATCAGCACTTGTAGCATCTACAATTGTACTTGTTGATTGTAAAGCTGCTCCTGCTCTTGTACAGTAAACAATTTGAGCTCCATGTTCATAAGCTTTTTCAGCTGCTGTTACTAAATCTCCTCCTCTGAAAGTATCTTTTACTGTATTAGGATCTGTAAATCTTACTACTTCATCTGGCTCGCCACCTTCAGCTGGGCCAATTATGGCAACTATCCCACCTGGAGCTAAACCAAAATTCACAAAACTTGATAAATCTGTTTTTACTGCTACAGTGGGTAAGCGGTAAAATTTTCCATTAAACGTAGGCATTTTTTCCTCCTTTTATTTTTATTTTATTCTTATAAACTTGAAATCCGGATAAAATTCCTGAATTTCTTTTTGTCTTTGCAAATCTTTTTCTTTTTGCTTTTCATGATATCTTTCATCATATTCCATGATTATTTTCTTTTCAAAATTAATATAATCTGGCCAATATCCTAATTCCTTAATATAAAATTCACTAGGATGTGTTGCATATTGTCCAGTTGTATTATTTTTTTTATCATAAGATTTAAAAAATTTTACTGCTTTCATATTATAAGAAGGGAATACACCATTATTGAGTAATATTCTTTCTACAGCTATTTTTCTTCTTATTTCTTTTTGTTTTGGATTATTTTGAATTATTTTATGTTTATCGCTTCTTTTTTTACTTATTTTTTGAGCTTCCTTTTTACCAAAAAGTTCTATATTTGTTTTACCTTTGCTATAACAAATATGTCCCTCAAGAGCTTTGCTTATTTTTTTTCTTGTTTCTTTTGAACAACTTTTTCCTTTTTGCCCTTTGCTCATATTTTCTTTACCTTTTTTTGTTCTTCTATAAATACCACTAGTCATTTAATCCTCCTATAGATTACTAATTTTTAATATAGGCAGGTAGTTTAGGAAAACTACTTTTCGGTAGCGAGCCTAGCCTTATAATTTATGTAGTATGCTTTACCATCATAGCTTTATATAATTCTAACCACTGACTTCTTGGTCTTTCTATACTTCCGTCCTTTACTTTGGAATATATTTTCATTGCTTGAACTAAGTCTTTAGGTATTTCCAACGTAAATTCAAAAAAAGATATTTTACTTTCCCCTGAAATAATCTTCATTGTCTCACCTCACCTCACCTTATCTTGTTTAATTCTAATAAATTTAAAATCAGGATAGAATTTTTCTATTTCTTTTTGTCGAATATTATCTTTTTCTTTTTGTTTCTCGTGGTGTTTTTCGTCCCACTCCATAATAATCTTCTCTTTAAAATTAATATAATCGGGCCAATATCCTAATTCTTTTATATAATATTCGTGAGGACTTGTTGCATATTGACCTTGAGTATTATATTTTTCGTCAAAACTTTTAAAAAACTCACAAGCCCTTGAATTATAATTAGGAAATATTCCATTATTAAGTAGTATTCTTTTAACAGCTATTTTTCTAAGATTTTTCTTTTCTTTTTCTGTGTGTGAATTTCTTTTTCTAAATTTTTGAAAATTTCCAATTTTATCTCTAATCTCCTGGGATTTTTCTTCAGAATAATAATGAATTAAGTTAATATATTTTTTTGTAGATGAAATCAAACATTCAAATTCTTGCTTACATCCACAAGCACATTCCCTTATTTCCCTTCTAACTCTTATCTTTCCTGTTAATGATTTACTTATCTTTTTACAAGTTTCTTGTGTTCTCTTTTTCCAGTATTCGACTTTACTCTTTTTTGTATTGTTTCCTGAGATTGCTTTCTACCAATTAATGCAATACTATTTGATTTTCCTATATCTTTCTTTGATTTTTC
>Ga0075122_10002242_pt1 | contig 12915 bp, 15 predicted proteins | sample AntAceMetag02UKB_FD_69790 | JGI IMG/M metagenome (GOLD analysis project Ga0075122, IMG submission 69790) | Saline lake microbial communities from Ace Lake, Antarctica - Antarctic Ace Lake Metagenome 02UKB | ecosystem: Environmental > Aquatic > Non-marine Saline and Alkaline > Saline | place... | reverse complement strand
CCTTAGTTTTACTATCTGGAATAATCCAAAGAGAATATATCATATTTGTCATTTTTTAACTCAGTTGTTGATATTATATCAGCAAGAGAAAAGAGTTTGTTATATTATTCTTTTTACTAATACAAAAATGTGTTTTGAGAAAAATGCCTTTATTTAAGCCTTGATACTTGATCTGATAAAGGTCCAAAGTCAAACGGCAGTTTTTTATCTTGTAATGCTTCATCTATAACCATAACAGCATTAATATACATATTGTTTAAAAAACTACTATCTAATAAAGAACAGTCTAAGTCTTCTGAATTTGAACTTTTATTTCTAATTTCTATTAATCTGCTAAAATCAATTTTAGTCTTTTCTTGATCAAAATACCCAGCTTGAGCGTTCCCCACTCTATACGTTTGATAAAGACCTGGCCTTCCATAATAATAATCTTCATAATATGAAAATGGCCCTGATGCTGGAATATTTAAATAACAATTCTCTGGATTACCATTTTTTCTAACATCGGCTAAAGAGTTTTTAAGAAGAGTGTACTCTCCTCCAGAATAGTCAAGGATTGGATTAAAATCTTTTTTTCTACTTACAACAGTAAAAGCCAGTACTTTTTTATTATTATCTGTTATTGTCTGAACATAATAATCTTCATTTACATAAATATATTCTATATATACTTTATCTTCACTTTTATTAATAAATACAGGATCATTTAATAATTTTGTAAAATAATCAATTTGAACTTGTGTTGCAAGTTTATTTAACTTGTCATATTTTTCTTGATTTACAGAGGTTTTATTAGAAAGTAGTGTGCTTTCTTTATTTTTATTTATTGTGTTTAAAATAAATAAAAGAGTTATAAAAGCAATGAAGATTATTATAATTAATGAAAGTTTATTATTCATAATTACTTTTTTATTATACCAATACTAACATAAGATATTCCATTGTTCAATGAATTATTTATTAACATTAAAATAAATATAGTTTTATAGTTTTAAAAAGTATTCTTTATTTTAAAACTAAGTGATACTTACTACAATCTAAGGTATAATTAATAATATGAAAGCAATAATACCAAACTGTGTTAAAAAATATTTTTGGGGAGATGATTTAGCTCAATTAAGTTGGGAAAAGCATAAAAAATATATTATAAAAACATTGCTGAACGATGGAGACAGAAAATCTGTTTCTTGGCTTTTTACAAAGATTAATAAATCAGCGCTAAAAAAACAATTAAAAATAATCGAGCTTGATTCAAAATCAGCAAATTTTTGGAGTAAATATTTTTCATGAATAAAATTTATCTGGAAACACTACTGCCAAATACTGTCAATCTTGTTAAAGTATTTCAGTTAAAAAAACCTCAATTTTTAAATGAATTTTATCTTTCAGGAGGTACGGGACTATCGCTTCAACTTGGACATAGAAAGTCAGAAGACCTTGATTTTTTCAGCAAAAATAGTTTTAAACCAAATATACTATTGGAAAAGATCAGTAAACTTGGCCGTTTAGAAAATGTTGAGTTAGAAAAAGGAACCTTAAATATATTTCTTAATAAAGTAAAAGTGCAATTTTTAGAATATCCATATAAGTTATTAGAAAAACCATATAATTTAAAAGGTATTAAAATAAGCTCATTAATTGATATTGCCTGCACTAAACTTTTAACTATTGGAATGAGAGGAAGTAAAAAAGATTTTATTGATATTTATTTTCTTTTAAAGAAATATACTTTAAAAAAATTATTTGAAAAATTAGATAAAAAATACATAAATCTTAATTACAACCAAGTTCATATTTTAAAATCATTGCTTTATTTTAAAAATGCTGAATCCCAGCCTATGCCCAAAATGCTAATAGAAATAGACTGGCAAAAAGTAAAAAAAACAATTACTCAAAAAGTCATCAGCTTCCAACTTTAGTTTTTCTAAATTGATTTTCTAAACTGGTTGATTTCGGAAGAAAAATCAGAAAGTGAAGAATCTGAAAAACAAGAAGGAACATATGATATTAATGTTACGATTTTAGATAAAGAAGGAAATCCTCTAAAAGATGTTAAGGTAACACTATATTCCGACCCTAAAGAAACATATACTGATGAACAAGGCATTGCTCGATTTGAAAATGTAAATAAAGGAGAACATGAATTGGTAATTAATAATAAAGGGAAAGAAATGAGTCAAAACATTAATGTTAAAGGCGAGAAAGATGAGTTAAACTTTAAAGTCACAATAGAAAATGAAAGCAGCACCAGTACCAATTGGGGACTTATCATAGGCATCGTCCTTGTTTTAAGCGTCATAATATTCTTTCTTATTAGGATTGTGAAAAATATAAACTGAATAAAATATTCACTAAAAAATTAACTATCTTGCAATAAATAAACTATAATTACACCATGCTTAATAGAATTTGGGATAAGGAAAATAAATATACAGAAGGATTATTAAAAGAATACAAATATTGGGTTCTTGAAGTTAGTTACAGGCAACATACATTAGGATGTTTTATTATTTTTGTTAAAAGAAAAGTTGAAAAAATATCTGAACTTAGAAATCATGAAATTCTTGAATTAAAAAATGTTATGAAAGAGATTCAAGAGACTTTATTAAAAATAGATACTTTTAAACCTGATAGATTTAATTACTTTCAGATGGGAAATGAAATTCATAATCTTCACTTTCATGGTATCCCTCGTTATATAAAACCAAGAAGCTTTATGAATAGAAAATGGGTAGATAAAACTTATGGTTCTGTACCATTATGGTTAAAAAAGGATGTTTCTCATAAGCTTGTTAAAAATCTAAGAGATATTATTAAACCTTATTTGGAAAAATAAAGTTTGTTTTATGTTTTTTTAAAAGAGAAGGTACAAATAGTTTAGTAACGTATATTTTTTTTTCTTAGGAATATAAATAGTGGTCCTAGAATAATAACAATTAACATAACCAATAAACTTCCATAAATAAATCTATCAGCTACATAAAAAAGACTTCTTTTATAAAATAAATACCTAATAGTTATCTTTAATCCATGAATAATTATGGAATATATTATTCCTAAAATGAAAATATTGCCTAAATTAAAATCTTCCTCTTTACATAATTTCATAACTGATAAAGCTACCATTAAAGCCCATAAGGCTTGAGAAATATTTATTAAATATGGAAACTTGTCATTATATGGTAAGACAATTAAATATTGAGAAAATACCACCAATATTGCTCCTAATATATACAGCCAAATTGGCTTTATATACCCAATTAATGTTCTGTTAAAAATCTTTACTTTTAAAACAATTAGAATTATTAATGCAATAATTATTCCTGTTAACATTGAAAAAAAAATCATATTATTGCGTTCATTTTTTATTATTCCTTTTGGTAAAAGTCGTTGATCCCAAAATGTTGTCTGTTGTGTAGTATTTAACTCTTACTCACTGCCCGGACAAGGAACTTCTTTATTACCAATAAAACATTTCTCTTCTTGTCCTTTAATTACTTCTTTGTCTTGATTCATGCTTTAAGCTAATCATAATTAAAATACCAAGACACAAAAGATACATTAACCTTTTTTTATAAAAAAACTATAATGATAATGTGAAAGATAAAAAGACGCAAAAATTAAAACAAATCCGTGATGAAGTTTGGAATTTAACTAATTCTCCACTTTACAAATATCGAAAGAAGAATAATCATTATCCTGTTATAGGCGAAGGCAGCCACTTTGCTAAAATTGTTTTTATTGGTGAAGCCCCTGGGAGAAATGAAGCTCTAACTGGTAGGCCATTTTGCGGAGCAGCTGGCAAGATTTTAGATGAGCTTTTAGAATCAGTTAATATCAAGCGCAAAGATGTATATATTACTAATATTGTTAAGGATCAACCTCCGGAAAATCGCGATCCAACAATTGAAGAGATAAACATTTATTCTCCATTTTTGATTCAACAACTTGAAATAATTAAACCTGAGATTATTGCTACTTTAGGCAGATTTTCCATGGAATTTATAATGAAGCTTTATAAACTTGAAGATAAATTGCAGCAAATCAGCTATTTACATGGCCAGACTTTTGAAACAAAAACATCATGGGGAGAAATTAAAATAATTCCTCTTTATCATCCTGCTGCTGCTTTATATAACTCTAATCAACTTGGTATTTTTAAGCATGACTTTAAAGCTTTAAAATAATCTTTAGGAGCAAAATATACTTATGCTTCTCTTTTACATTATCTTTTTCCAAGTATTATCAATTACAGGTTAAAAAAACAGAAAGTATTATTTATATGCCCCTACTTTAAAAATTCTTGAAGAAAGACTAAATCTCTTTGCTGGCGAGCATGGACGCTACTCGAACCTATTTCATAACTATAAAACAATCTCTTTTTATTCCTAATTTTCTTTAACTTTAAGTAAATGAATAATTTTTTTGAGTTTAAAAATTAAAAAAGATGCTAAGATAACAAGATTGGAAATTATTATTAAATTAGACTATTATAGTTATATTAATAATTCAAAAGCCGAGGCTAAAATGAATTCAATTTCACCACTTGTCCATCAAATCACTGATAAAGAAGCTAGAAAACAAGCCAAAAACCTATTTAATCAAGTTAAAAAAAGCACTGGCAGAGTCCCCAAATGGATGCGGGTAATGGCTAACTGCGAAGATGTTTTGGTTGGTTTTTTTACCTTATTTAAAGCCGTCATGGATAATGCTCCAGTTAACATATTATTAAAATGGCGAATAGCTTTAAAAATATCAGATTTAAATAAATGTGATTTTTGTGTTTCCGTAGCTAAACAACAACTGGAAATGTTTGGACTGAATGATAAAAAAATTAAAAATATTGAATCAGAAAAGCTCTCTAAAGAAGAACAAACCGCCTTAGAATATGCTGTTGCTTCAACCGAACATGCCTATAATATTAATCCAAAAATTATAAAAAAGATGAAAAAATATTACACTGATGCTCAAATCGTAGAAATAAGCAGCGTGGTTGGCTTATTTAACTTTATCAATCGTTTTAATGATTCTCTAGGAGTTCTGCCTGATGTTAAATAAATGAAAACATCTCTCTTTCAACTCACTTTGAGGAAAAAAGCTGTCATTAAAAATATCAATACTGATAAAGTAACTAAAGAAAGACTTCATAGTTTTGGCTTAATCAAGGGCGTAGAAATAGCTTTTGTTAGAAATACTCCTTTAGGCTGTCCTAAAATATATAAATGTTTCAATACTTTGATAGCTATTAGAGACAATATCACTAAACAAGTTGAGGTTGAATTAAAAAATGATTAGACTAAATCTCAAGTCTTTGGTAAAACAGGAAAAAAAGCAAAATATAATTACTGTCGGGCTGATTGGGAATCCCAACACGGGTAAAACAAGCCTTCTAAATTCTCTTACTGGTTTAAGTTTGCATGTTGGTAATTGGCCAGGAAAAACAGTTGAAAAAAAAGAATGCAATATTAACTTTCAAAATAAATGTTTTAATATCGTTGATTTGCCTGGTACCTATAGTATTGCTCCTTATAGTGAAGAAGAAGAAATATCTCGCGATTATATCATCAATCAAAACCCTAATGTTATTATCCAAATTATTGACGTCAACAGTTTAAAAAGACACTTATTAATGACTTTAGAACTTTTGGCTTTAAACAAAAATGTAGTCTTGGCTTTTAATTTTAATAAAGAGGCACAAAAAAGAAATATTAGTATTGATATTGAAAAAATAAAAAAACAATTACAAATTCCCATTGTCAAAATAGAAGCAAATACTGGAAAAAACAAAAAAAAGCTGCTAGAACAAGTCGTTAACTCCTCTCAAAAAATACCTAAAATACCAAGCTATTTAAAAGGCCTTTTAAAAAACAAACAAGAAATTAATCATCATAAAGCCATTAATTTTATTAATAAGAAAATCAGTCCTTTTTATTCAGATAAAGAACAAAATGGTCAAACAAATAAAATTGACTCATTTGTTTTAAATAAATATACTGCTCTTCCAATATTTTTGCTTGTAATGTTTTTAATGTTTAAAGCTACTTTTGACCTATCAGCTCCTTTAATAAATTTAATTGATAATTTATTTGAAAGTTTAGGAACAATAATTTATAATCTTAATTTACCTGAGTATTTAAAATCCTTTTTAATTGAAGGCTTTATTGGAGGTTTGGGTTCTATACTGGCTTTTACTCCATTAATTTTTATTCTTTTTTTCTTTACCGCCTTACTGGAAGATAGTGGTTATTTAGGTAGAACAGTAGTTTTAACAGATCGATTGTTTCATAAATTTGGTTTAAGTGGCCAAGTTTTTATTCCCATGATTTTAGGGTTTGGTTGTAATGTCCCGGCAATAATGGCAACAAGAACAATTAAAAACAAAAAAGAGAGGCATATTGCCATTTTTATTAATTCTTTTGTCTCTTGTGGCGCTCGTCTTCCTATTTATGTTTTATTTACTGGTATATTTTTTCCTAATAATTCTAGTTTGATTATTATGTCTCTTTATGTATTTGGAGTAATTATTGCTTTTACTGTTAGTTTTATTCTTTCAAAATTGATTAAGCCAGAAGAAAAAAACAGATTAATTATTGAATTACCTCCTTATAGAATACCAACTTTTAAGAATGTTCATAAACATGCATGGTTTCAAACAAGTATATTTATCAAAAAAGCAGGTACCATTATCCTAGCGGCTGTAATTATTGTCTGGTTGTTATCTTCCTTGCCTTTGGGCGTAGAATATGCTTCTGAATTTAGTTTATTAGGAAAAATAGGAAAGTTTATTTCTATAATTTTTATACCCTTAGGTTTTGGACACTGGACATTTTCTATTGCTTTATTATTTGGCTTAGTGGCTAAAGAGGTTGTTGTTAGCACTTTAGGAACTCTTTACGGCGTTAGCCGGGAAGGATTGATGACAATAATGCCAAATTATATTACTCCATTAGGAGTACTTGCTTTTTTATTTTTTAGCCTTTTATATATCCCTTGCTTAGCTACTATAGCAGTAATAAAAAAAGAAACCGGAAGCTGGAAGTTTACCTTTATTCAGATAATAACAACCATTTTAATTGCTTGGGTCGTTTCTTTTTCTATTTATAATATTGGTTTATTTTTAGGGTTTAAGTAAAGTTTTTAAATGTTTGTGTGTCCCTTGATACAGCTTGATTGGCAATAGTTGACGATTTCTAAACATCGAAATGGTCTAAAATTATTCCTAATTCGAAGTTAATATATCAAAAAACAGCACAATATCTATTTGCTGTTCTGTAAAAATACCTCCCTTAGTTAACTTATTTAGGAACAAAAAGTTTACAATAGACGATTTTAATTTTCAAAGACATTTATTTTCTTTATTAAACACTTATAATTGAATAATGGTTAAACAAGATAAACAAGATAAACAAGAAGACTATAAACATAAACTTGAATTATATCAAGCGATGGCAGAACTTGACTCAAAGGAGAAAAAGATCAAATCATCACAGGGGTACGTCAAATCATATATATGGAGTATTCTCATGCCCCCCATTGGAATTTACTATTTTGTTAAGTATGTATTTTTTACAAGCGAAGAAGGAAAAAATATCAAAGTAGGAATTATTTCTCTTGTACTTGCTACAGTATCATTTTTTCTTTCGTTTTGGTTAATGGCTATTTTTTTAAAGCAGTTAACCTTTTCAATCAGCCCAAATAGCAACCAAATACTGAAAGATCTTATGGTTCCTGATAATCAAAAAGAACTCCTCCAATTATTCAAATAATTGAATAATTATTTCTCTGTACATACTGTTTCTGAAACTATTTATATCCCAGAACGGTAGCAGATAATTGTAAATATAACCGAAAATACAACATTTTTTGAACCCATATTGCTGGCGAGCATAGACGCTATTTGTACTTATATTATTAATAAGTGTTAATAATATAGTTAAGAGAGTAAAGATATATAACGGTCTTAAGCTATAAATGTCAGTGCTATTCCTTTTTTATCAGCTCTGCCTGTTCTACCAATTCTATGGATATAAGCATCGTAGCTTTCTGGAAGATCGTAATTAATTACATGGGAAATATCATCAATATCTATTCCCCGAGAAGCCACATCTGTTGCTATCAAAATATTTACCCTACCTTGGCCAAATTGATCTAAAGATCTTTGTCTCTGGCTTTGAGTCTTATTTCCATGCAAAACAGCTGTTTGAAATCCAATATTTGAAAGGCTTCTATGCAACACATCAGCACTTCTTTTTGTTCGCATAAATATAAGGGTCTTTGATACTTCCTTTTTGTCCAAAAGTTCGCACAAAATATCAGATTTGTTTCTACCTCTAAGCTCAATAATATCTTGGCGCACATTCACACTAGTATCAGCTACTTTGACCGAAATCATTACAGGATTAACAATAAATTTACTCATTACGCTTTTTACTTTATCGTCAAGAGTTGCTGCGAAAAAAAGTGATTGTCTCTTTTGAGGAAGTTTTGAAATAATCTTGTTTATATCATGGATAAATCCCATATCAAGCATACGATCTACTTCGTCCAAAACAATTGAATCAAACCTACTAAAATCAATTCTCCTTTGGTTTTCTAAATCAAGCAGTCTTCCTGGAGTTCCTATCACAAAATGAGGTCTCGTTTGAAGCTTGTAAATTTGATTACGAATTGAGACTCCACCAATACAGGTTGCAGAATATATATCCAATCCTCGAGAAAAACTTAGAAGCTCTTTATTAATTTGTACAGCCAGTTCACGCGTAGGTGCTATTATCAAGATACGAGAATTTCTATTAAGGTAAACTTTATTGATTAATGGAATCAAAAAGGCTCCTGTCTTTCCAGTACCGGTATTTGCTACACCTACTACATCACAACCAGACATTATTTCTGGTATAGCCCTATCTTGAATTGGAGTAGGAGTATTAAATCCATGGAATTCAATGTTTTTAGAAAGTCTATTATTAAGAGTAAAGTCTGAAAATTTATTCTTAATTTCATAGACATTAGAAGATGGACTAGCTATTTTTCTCATAATAGTCCTTGGATCAAAGCTACGAATTTTAGTTCTTCGTGGATTATAATTCTTTCTACGCGAAAAACGCGAATAATATTTTTGTCTATACATATTAATTTCAAATGAAACTGCTTATATTAATATAAATACAAGTATTTAAAGGAAAGATACATTATGAATGTGACTCCTGAAGTACCCTTTCTTATGGACTTAAATCAAATTAAGAAAACAGTCTTAATTTTCCGAACTATCGGAATATATCTTAGTATAACAAATTGTATATATTTGTCAATAACCTGTACTGGAGAAGACTGACAATTGTTTTTAGAGAAAATTTTAGGTATAATAATAAAGGTTGGAATGCCTGGAAACAGGCATTTTTTTATTAAACAAACTAATTTTATGGAAATTCGAAATATTGCTATTATTGCTCATGTTGACCATGGTAAAACCACTTTAGTCGATGCTCTACTGAAACAATCAGCCACACATCTTAAAAAGGATATTACTGATACTGTTTGTATTATGGACAATAATGAATTGGAACGAGAAAGAGGAATAACAATTTTTTCCAAAAATGCTTCAATTATGTGGAAAGGGACTAAAATAAACATTATTGATACCCCAGGGCATGCTGATTTCGGCGGAGAAGTTGAACGGGTATTAAAGATGGCTGACGGTTCACTTTTATTAATTGATGCCAATGATGGTCCAATGCCCCAAACCAAGTTCGTTTTAAAAAAAGCTTTGGAGTTAAACCATCGAATTATTGTTGTTATTAATAAAATTGACCAACCCAATATCAATATTACAAAAGCTTTAAACAAAACTTTTGATTTATTTATTGACTTGGGAGCAAATGATAAAACCGCTGAATTCCCAATTGTTTATGCTTCGGCAAAATTGGGTAAAGCCGGATTGGACCCAGATATTACTAAAATGAAAGGTATCTCCACTTTATTTGAGGAAATTATTAAATATGTGCCAACACCTCAAGTTGATTTAAACAAACCGTTACAAATGCTAGTAACTTCAATCAATCGTGATAATTTTAAAGGCAGGGTCGCAAGAGGAAGAATTTATAATGGCAGTTTAAAAGCTCATCAGGAAGTAATGCATATCAACCGTACAGGAGTTATGAAAAAATATTGCTTAACTTCCTTGGTTACTTTTCAGGGTTTGGAACAAAGTGAGGTCTCCCAAGCCCAGGCAGGAGAAATTGTTGCTGTCGCCGGTATTCCTGATATAACTATCGGTGAGACTGTTGCTGATGTTGTCAATCCTAAAGCCTTACCTATTTTACAAATTGAAGAACCAACAGTAAAAATGACCTTTGGCGTTAATTCATCACCCTTTGCTGGTAAAGAAGGTATTTATACCACTTCAAGACAAATTAGAGAAAGATTGTATAAAGAATTAGATAACGACGTGGCCCTTAGGGTTGAAGATACTCCAGATGGTAGTTGGATTGTATCTGGACGAGGAGAACTACACTTGGCAATTCTTATTGAAAGATTGCGTCGTGAAGGTTTTGCTTTTCAAGTTTCGCAACCACAAGTAATTGTAAAAAATATAGATGGCCAAAAAATGATTCCTTATGATGAAGTTTTTATTGAAGTACCAAAAGAGTATTATGGTGTGATTATCCAAAAATTAAATAGTAAATTTGGTGAAATGAGAGAAATGCAAACTAAAAATAGTATTGTTTACCTAGAATTTATTATTCCAACTCAAAGTCTTTTTGGTTATAGAACAAAATTTATGACTGATACTCATGGCTTAGGAATTATGAATACCGTGTTTTATAAATACATGCCTGAAAAGGGTGCCTGGAAAGAAAGAGAACAGGGTTCTTTAGTAGCCCATGAAACAGGGATCACTAGAATATATGGTTTAACTAATGTTCAGGATAGAGGTGAATTATTTGTCGGATCAAATGTCCAAGTTTATAAAGGTCAAGTTGTTGGTCAAAATTCAAGACCTAGTGATATATACGTTAATGTTTGTAAAGAAAAACAATTATCCAATATGCGTTCTAAGGGTGAAGGTGTTACTAGACACTTAAATACGCCAAAAACAATGGATTTAGATGCAGCTTTGGAATATATTGATAATACCGAGTTTGTTGACGTCACTCCTAAAGCAGTCAGACTTCGAAAAATAATTTTAGACTTAACCCAAGCCAAACGTGAAGCCAAAAGTATTAAATAGACTTTACGTTTCAAGTAGTAATTTTAAATTTGAATAAGTTCATTTTATTTTTTCACTCTATTTTTTCTAACCTAAATCTTGACTAAATCTCAATAAGTAGCCGTCAGGATCATTAACTAAAATCTCTCTAGACTTTTTTACTCATGGCTTATCACCATAAATGCCTGATTTTATTTTAAAAAGAAGAGCTTCTAACTTTATGAATAAATTGCTGAAAAAGAATACAGAGAGTCAAAATTATTACAATTACAATTTCTCTAGGATATATTCAAACTGGCAGAGAAAAAATATTACTAAAGTCTGTATTAAACAAATTAATATAAAAGTTTTTACTGGTCAATCTGGACACTATTCTAACCTATTTCTTAACAAGAAATACTCAAGTTACTGTTTTTATTTAGATTAAAAATCGTGAATATCTGCAATTATTTCATTACTATCAATAATTATTATCTTAAATTTAGTGTTTCAGCGCCATATATTAATTGCTTAGGTTGAATGATAACTTGTTTTTTTCCTTTTTCCACATACCCTGCCTCTAGACTTTCAAAACCATTTTGTCTAATTATCCTCTGCGCTTTTCTTATATCCTTGCTTGGTAAAAAAAGAGTATAATCCATATTCATATTGTATGTCTGATACATTTCGAAGTCAGATAAATTGGCATGTTTTTGAATAAATAAGAATAGTTCCTGCGGTTCGAATATTTTTTCGATGACATATGTATAATCTTGCCGGGCCCGCATAATTTTTCTTAATCCATGACCAGTAATATTGGAAATGTAGTGTATATCGACATCAGCCGTAAATAGATCATTGAGCAACTTTGCATATATATTTGATTTTTGAAGGATGGCTTCTCCATACATTTGTCCGTTTGTAAGTTTAGTTGCATAACCTTTCGTAAGCTTAGCGGATATTGCTCTTGCTAAAGATAAACCATTGGCATTTATACCATTACTTCTTAAAAGAAGTATAACGTCACTTTCTTTTAATTTTTTATCCGTAATTAAGTGCTTTTTCGGCTTGATTATTCCAACTGCCGATCCGCCCAAATCAACAGTATTTGGGACAATAATTCCTTTTAAAGTCGGTGTTTCTCCCCCGCCCCAAGAAACTCCCGCCAAATCACAAGCATTTTTCCAACCGTTGATAAAATCCTTCATCCTAATTTTATCTTGTAACCAATTATTATTTTCAATCGCCCAATAAGCATGAATTGTCAGGGGAGTAGCACCGACAGTGATCAAATCATTAATAATGGTTGCCACTGTATCATGACTAATAACGTCATAATAAGTTTTGCTCGTTATTTTTCTCATCTTATCGGCAACTAAATTTTTTGTCCCTAATCCCTCAATAACTGAAGCCATTAATATATTTTGTTGCTCCCAGACATAGGCTGATTCTCCACGAGTATCAGATATTTCTTTAAATCCATGTGTTTTTAAATTGGTGCTTGTTGCTTTGGCAGCTGACTGTGCTATTTTCTTTATCGGATCTTTTGTATTGTAGTTGTCGCCAACTTGAGAATATGTAAGACTATTGCTTTTCATATTTCGCAATGATATTGATAACCATATCTTTAATCGGATATTGATACGTTTTAAATGTCTTACTAGTAATTTTTTCGTAGACATTAATATATCTTTGTGCTAAATCAACAATAAGTTGTTTTGACATTGCTG
>Ga0075122_10002239_pt1 | contig 12920 bp, 21 predicted proteins | sample AntAceMetag02UKB_FD_69790 | JGI IMG/M metagenome (GOLD analysis project Ga0075122, IMG submission 69790) | Saline lake microbial communities from Ace Lake, Antarctica - Antarctic Ace Lake Metagenome 02UKB | ecosystem: Environmental > Aquatic > Non-marine Saline and Alkaline > Saline | place... | reverse complement strand
CCGGCCGCGCGATCATCATCGACGACAGCGGGCCGAAGGGGAAGGACTGGCGACACAACGTTTCCGCCGCCTGTATGGAAGCCGGGGTTCCTGTCCGGGGCGGACCGCTGTCCGCGATCTTCCGTTTCCGCCTGCCGCGCCCGAAGGGACATTTCCGGGCCGGCGACGCGACGCAAGCCCTGAAGGACACCGCCCCGAACTGGCCGACGAAGATCCCCGACGCCCTGAAGTTGACGCGATCGGCGGAAGACGCCGCGACGAAAATCCTTTGGCACGACGACGCCCAGATCGTCCGGGAACTGATCGCCAAGGACTTCGCCGATCATCGGCCGCCGGGCCTGTCCCTGACGATCCAGAAGCCGACGCCGCTGGCCTGGGGCGACTTGGCGCCGATGCACTTCGTCCGGGCCGTCCTGGAATGGTACGCGTCGCCGTCGAACTACCTGGACGCCGACGGGCCTGACTACGAACCGCGCGTCCTTCAGGATTATGGCGACCTTGCGAGAAAAGCAGGGGAAGCCCTTGACAGGATCGCGGGGGCGCTCTGATGGGAATCGGATCGCACACAAAGGCGAATCGCGGCGCAACCGACGAATGGCTGACGCCGCGACCAATCGTCGACGGGCTGGGGCCGTTTGACTTGGACCCCTGTTCGCCGATCGCCCGGCCCTGGCCGACAGCGGCGGCGCACTTGACGAGTGACGACGACGGCCTGTCGAAGCCCTGGACGGGCCGCGTGTGGTGCAATCCCCCCTACGGTCGCGAAACAGGACGATGGCTTGCCCGCCTTGCGGAACACGGCGACGGGATCGCCCTGATCTTCGCGCGGACGGAAGTCGCGTTTTTCGTCGACAGCGTTTGGGGCAAAGCCGACGCCGTCTTCTTCATCCATGGGCGTCTTCGTTTCTGCTATCCGAACGGAATCCAGGCGAAGGCCAACGCGGGCGGCCCGTCTTGCTTTGTCGCCTATGGCGCCCGGAACGTCGACGCACTGGCCCGATCGCCTGTCGCCGGGACGCTGGTAGATTTACGGCAACAACACCTTGACAGGATCGCCGGAACGTTGTAAAAGGGAAAGCGTGACGACGGAAATGAGAACAACCAACCGACACAGAAGCGGCTCGCGCGGCGCACGCCTACCCGCCGGCCCCCGGGTATCCGTCGTCACAACCGCGCGAGCCGCTTCTGTGTCTGTTCCTGGAGCCTAGCATGGCTGGCGACTGGATCGTGTTTGAACACGCAACTCTCGGCAAGCCCGAAGTGGGCCAGATCGCCGACGCACTGAACATCAGCCGGGGCGATGCGATGCTTGCCCTGCTGCGGCTTTGGGTTTGGGCAGACCAGCAAACTTCCGATGGTCACGCTCTGAGCGTGACAAAAGCGCACCTAGATGACGAGGCGCGTGTCACGGGTATGTCCGATGCGATGGAAGAAGCGGGGTGGCTCACCATGACGGAAACGGGAGCGATGTTTCCTCATTTCGGTTATCTAAACGGGCAAACCGCGAAGGACAGGGCACTTGGGCGCAGGCGGAAGCAGCGACAGCGGTCGCAAATGTCACGCAAATGTCCCGCAAAGACCGTGACAAAAACGGGACTAGAGAAGAGAAGAGAAGAGAAGAAGAAAGAAGAACCCCCCCCTACACCCCCCGGGTTTGTGCGGTTCTGGAATGCCTGGCCGAAGCATTTCCGAAAACAAGCGAAGGCCACCTGTTTGGCAAAATGGAAAAAGAAGAAGCTGGAAGGCCGGGCCGATCACATCGTCGCCGTGGTCGAGGCCCTGAAACGCACAGCCGATTGGGTGGACCCCGATCGCAAAGGACCGTGCGCCCCACTGGTCTGGCTGAATCAGGACCGCTACGATTGCGAGCTGGCAGACCTGGCCGCCCAGCCGCATTCCCCGCCACGCGAAACCGCCGGCCAGGAAGTCGCGCGGCTACGGGCTGAGGCCGCGAAACGCAGAGAGGACGAATCCCATGCTACGCAGTGAAGCCGAAAACGTGCTTCATGCCCTGATCGAGCGATTCCCGAAATGGCGGGACCAATGCACGAAGGACGGAAATTGGGACAGCGAGAAAGGGGGCTGGCAGTCCTACCTGGAATCACTCGCCAGCACGGAACATCGGGCAATGCAGGCTGTCGACAAGCTCTGGCAGACGTTCAAATTCACGATCATCAGGCCGGGCCATTTCTCGGACGCCCTGAAACTTCTTCCCCGGGTCTCCGATGAAATCGACCAATCGTCGCCATTCGTGGAAACAGGATGGTGGGTCGTTCGCTCCGACGAACTCGATCAACGGCCCGTGATTCTGCGGGCGGGGCACGGACGAGGCGACGGGCAGCTCCAAGCGATCGCTGGCGAAATGATCGAAGGCACGGAATCAGAGCCTGGCCTGCGGGCCATGTACGGCGGAGAATGGTTCATGGTCGGCCCCGGGGCCAATTCGCCAGCACAAGCCCGCGCCGCGATCGACCCCGAATTCGCCGAACGCATGGCCCGAACGCACGAGCGAATGGTTTGCCATGGGGCCGACCGAAGCACGGCTCGCGACCTGGGCGTCCCCGCCTCTTGACAAATTCGCCGAAATCGTAGATCATGCAACCGCCCGCCGGCCGATGGAAGGCCGGGTTCTGAACCTGGATTGACGCGGAACGGTCCGCCACGTCCGAAACGCCAAACCGAAAGGGAAGCAAATGGCAAAAGCAACCGCCGCCTTGGGGATCATCGATCAGAAGACGCCGATCGGGCGTCGCTTCGAATTCAGTAACGACGACGGGGAATTCGGAATCACGTTCGGGGGAGTCAGGCATTCGAAGCCGTTGATTTTCTTCGACGACGGCCGCCCGTATTCCTGCACGGGCGACGAACCCGACGTCGATCAGTGGAACGAGCAATTCGGATCCATGGCCGACGGATACACCGACGGGAAATTCGACGCCCTTCCCGACGCGATCCAGGCCGCCGCCAAGCCGAAGCCGCCCGCCGCCCCTGCGGCGCCGCCCACCGCCCCGAAACCCGCCGCCCCCGCCCCGCCGCCCGCCGATCAGCCGGATCCGCCCGCAACGGACGACAGCGACGAACCGGCGCCAGACGGCCAGGATACGCCCAGCGACGCGATCGCCACCGAAGACGCCCAGACAGACGCCCCGGCAGAGATAGGCCCGGAGAGCGAAGCCCAGCCGGTCAGCGTTTCCGCCGAAGCCGCCGTCGCTCTGTCCGCCGCAAGGGCCGAAGTGGAAAACGCTCGGCGGGCTTCCCTGAAGGCCGAAGCGTCGAAGTCCCTGGCGAAAGCTGAATTCGACGAAACGGCCAAGGAAGCGAAGGACGCCGACGTTGCCTTCGAAAACGCGAAGGACCATTTCGTCGACGTGTACGACAAGGTCGTCCTGAAGAAGTCCGGCGCCGAAGGCCCGCTGTTCGCGAACGGAAACAGCGACGCCGACGAAACGCCGAAGCCGGACGCACCGGCCGAACCCGGCGAAGCGATCGAAGCGCCCGCCGATCCCCTGCAAGCCGACCTTCCCGACGAAATCCGCGACGCCCGAATCGCGATCATCGGCGGAACGAAAGGCGTTATGCCAATCGCGCCAGGCCGGATCGCGAAGCTCGCAGACGCCGGAATCGACACAATCGGCGATCTGGTTTCGTTCCGGTCAGAAGGCGTCGACCTGGATTCGCTGGCCGGGATCGGCGAGAAAGCCGCCCGGAAGATCCTGGAATCCGTCGACGAATACATCGCCGCCGTCAAGGCGGAATAGACCCGACAGGCTTCCCGTTGGCTTGGCGATCGGGTCGCCGGGCCTTTCCCCGTCGTCGTATTGGAACAGCGCGACGGCGGGGGCGGGACGCCGTAACGAATCGCCCGCGGCTGGCGGACTTGTGCAACCGCCAGAACGGAAGCCGGGCCGGCGGATCCCTTTCCGCCGGATCCGGCCCGCGGGGAAGGGAAGCTGATGGAACCGCGAATCACCATTCCGACAATCACCGTTCGGCCGCCGTGGTCGTCCTGGATCGCCGCCGGGCTGAAGACGATCGAAACCCGGACGCATGTACGTTTCCGGAATCTGGAAGGCCGGTCGATTGCGATTCACGCCGGGAAGTCCTGGGACGACGACGCCTTCGAAACGGCCGCCGCAAACGCAAGCCCGCAAGTAGCGAGAATGCTGGGGCCGACGTCGTTCCGTTCATCCATGGGAAAGGTCGTTTGCCTTGCCCACGTCAGAAGCGTCGGGTTTCTGTTCGGATCCTTCCCCGAACGATACGCCGCCCTATGCGAAACGGAAAAGCTGTTCGGCCTGTTCCTGGATCGGATCGCGTGCATCGACCCGCCGGCGCCGGTGCGGGGGAAACAAGGCGTCTGGACCTGGACGCCGTCCGACGAAACGATCGCCCTTCGCGTCCGAAACCATATCGAGCAAACCGAAAGGAACCGCCGATGATCTGGATCGCCCTGGCCGTCTGGCTGATCGTCGCCGTCGCCGTCTTCGTCTGTCTGATCCTGGCGATGAACCGAACCGGCTGGCTTCACTGGACCGACTGGTTTCGGTTCGCCGGGTCGTCGCTTGTCTGGCCGTTTGTCATTGCCTATTTCGCCGCGTCTTGGGTCCGATGGAAGATCCGCGGACGCTGACGGTTTCCGCTTGCAACCACGTTGCACGTTGTTATACTGGCTACGAAACAGGGAAGGAACCCATGATCGACGAACAGACCCGGACGCGAATGGCCGACAAGCTGAAGCCCGTCACGTTCTGCGAAGCCGACATCCAAGAACTGACACGCGTCGCCCTGGCGATCGCGCAGGAAAAGGAAGTCGACCCGGTCGACGCCGCCGAAGCGGTCGCGGACGCGGTTCGCCAAACCGTCCGCGCCAAGCTGGGCGAGTCGGCCGCGCTTCCGTCGACGCCGCCTGACGCACCGCCGGCCGGATTCGCCGCCGAAGCCACGAAGGCCGCCGTCGGTTTCGCCGCCGCCCTGCTGGCGATCATCCTGGATTGGCTGGGGTTCCGAAAGGAACCGGAAAGGAAGCCCGAAAATGAAGAAGCACGAAAGCACGGGAATGCTGATCGCCGCCCTGTCTCTTGTGGCGATCATCCTGGCTCTGATCCTGGCCCTGTCCGGCTGTCAGAAACGCCGGACGATGGCATTCACCGACACGCAGGGCCGGACGTGGATCATCATCGTCCCGCCTGAAGTCGCCGACATGAAACCGACACCGATCCCGATGATCGTCGTCCCCGAAGACGAAAGCGGGATCGACCTGATCGACGCAGCGAAGGGAAAGCCATGAAGATCGAAAGACTGGACCCGACGACCGGGAGATTCGTTCACATTGCCGCGCCAGACGCGCCGATCCGGATCGTCCCGATCCCTGACGTGGGGCGGGTGGCGATATGACCACGCCAGCCGAAGACCTTCGCCGCGCCGCCGGGGCATTCCGCGTCACAATGCCATTCCTGGACGACGAAGCACAAGCGGACGCCGCCGCCCTGGCGATAGAAATGTCCTGCGCGACAGGATCCCCCCCGCTTCGCTGCGCGGAAATCCTGGCCCGTCTTGCCCGGTCGTTCCGGAACGCCGACAGCGAAGCCCGCATGATCGCGACATTCTTCACCGACGGGGGGCCGGGCGCTGAACGCGTTTGCGGTCGCCTACTCGCCCGCTTCGGCCCGGACATCACGGCCGACGGAATGGTCCGGCCGAAACCGATCGAATAGCCGCAAGCCGAACGCCGATCCCGCGGGCCGCCGATCGCCAGGGCGGCCCGCTTCCATGCGCCGCCGTAGAAAGGGACGCAACGAAACGATGACCACGGACACGAGGTGAACTGACGTGGCGACCCACAGCGGAAACTTCTCGCACACCGACCCGGCCAGCAAGGTTACGGTCGAGAACGGCGACACGTTCGAGCGGTGCAATATCTCGCAACTGGTCCCCGACACGGCGATCTGTGCGGGCAAGACGGGCCTGACATTCACCAGCTGCAATCTCGTCAACTGCTCCGTGCCGGGCGATGCCGTGGTCGAACACTGCAACACCGCCCAGATCAGCCGGTGTGCCCACCTGCATCCCGAGTGGGACGCACTGCCCGCCGAGGCCGACGACTGCCCGCATGTTGTAGACACGGACATCATCGAGGGCGAGGGCGGGTCCACGCTGACGATCTACCACAGGAAGGACACGGTACTCTGATGGCCACCTACAACGTGACAATCTCCGACGCCCAGTACACGCAGATGATGACCGTGCTGGACGCCATGCGGGCGAAGCTGGCCCCGTTAAAGGCCCCGCTTGCGGCGATGTGGGCTGCTGAACCCGAGAAGGTCAAGGCGTTCATCCGAACGGAGAACGGGCGGTTTCTGCGGGAAGTCAACGCCATTCGGAAAGACCTGGATGCGTACTTCGAGGCGATTGGCGTAGGGGTTGACGAATGACCACCTACTACATGGACACGGCTGGCAGTAACACCTCGCCGTATGACACTTGGGCCAAGTCTGCTACCGACCTGCAAACCCTGATTGACCTCTGGGCGGCTGGGGATATTGTCTATGCCAGAGGCACGCAGACAATCGACGCCTCGACGTATGCCAATGGCCTGACCGACGCCAGCATGGCCCCCGGCGACACGACGACAGGCCCCGTGCAGGTGATTGGATGCGATGCGTCAGGGACGGCGAGGGCTGGGCAGTTTACCCTCCAGGGCGATTCCGGTGACAAGCCGACGAGTTGCATGTACATCGCCGCCGGGAATATGGATCACATCCACTGGCACAACGTCACGTTTGACGGGACCAATGTGACGAGCCATGCGTTCCAGACCATCACGACAGGCAACAACGACTACTGCCTATTCCGCAAGTGCATCTTTGAGAATTCACCCGCAATTGGGTGTTATTATTATAGGAGTGGGATCGCAGTCCGCTTTATTCAATGCGTGTTCACAGGCAATACGACACACGGTCTGCATAATGCCAGCACTGGGGCGTTGTATGCATTCTGCCGATTCGGCCTCAATGGGGATAATGGGTCGTTTGCTTATGACCGGCTGAGTACATACTACGGATGCCTGTTCTACGATAATAACGGCGAGGACTTAGACTGCGATCAGGCAAATACCATAATCCTGAACTGCGTCTTAGACGGCACAACTTCGGGCACAACCTCAGACGGCATCAAGACGAGGGGTGGCAAATTGGGCATCTGCGTTATTGGGTGTCGCATCACGAATCACGCCGTTGCGGGCAAGGCGGGATTCCGTGGCGGGCAAGCCAATGATGGCAGTATGATTGAGGACTGGAACGTCTTCTATGGCAATACCGCCGACCTCGTGTTCGTGGATTTTCCCGGCTTCTATTCTTACAACACAGATTCTACACTCGGAGCACCCGGCGACGACGGTTACACACCGCCCGACTTCAACGTGATTGACGGCAAGGAAATCGACAGCACCGAAATCGACCTGTTCTGGGACGCATAAATGGCATCCGGCAAAGTCTATATCACGGCTGGCCTTCCCGTCCACAAGGACAGCGGGCAGACGCCCACGGGCAACGGGTCGGTGTTCATCACGGCCGGGCTGCCGAAGACGCAGGAAGCAGCTCCAGCAACCGGAAACCGACGCCGACGCCTTCTGCTCGCAGGATAATGATATGTGGAAAATAGAACATGCAACCGACAGCGCCGACGGCACGACAAATATCTGCCGCATGGCGTTCCACGATACCGAAGACGGACGGGTACACATTCACCAGTACCAGCTACAGACGGCCATCCGCATCCCGCCGCCCGGACCTGGCCGTGGCCCCGCTATTGCCGCGTTTCGGAAGATGCTCAAGGCCCTGAGAACGCAGGCACCATCGACAGACCGAACCGCTATCGAATCCGCCCTAAACGCGGGAGGTGAGTGATGTTCGCACTGCAATCAGCGGCACGCCTATTCCTGGTCGGCCCGATCCTCGACGCTGACGGCGTGGTCGTAACAGCCGCCAAGACTGCGACGGATGTATTGGAGGTAGTCAAGAACGGGGTATCTGGTGCTCCCGATGCCCAGGACACAATGGCCCACTCGGCCACCGGGCACTACATCGTCACGACGGACGGCGGCGACTTCGGCACGCTGGGCGAGGTCACATTCCTGCTGAACGACGGCACGAACGCGATGCAGCCGGTGACGTTCCAGGTTCTCCCGGCGAACTCATACAACTCGGTGGTGCTCGGGACGGACGCGCTGGATACGAGCGTGACACAGTGGCTCGGCACTGGAGTCGCGGGGACGACGATTGACGGGTATCCTGTTGTCGATGTGGAGTACCTCAATGGCTCGAATCAGTCCCTGCTCGACCTCAAGGACTTCGCCGACACCGGCTACAATCCGGCCACGCACGTCGCCAAGGCCGATCTGCACTACATCCTCGAACACCTGCTGACTCAGACGGGCACGCAGGTAGCCGATGCGTTCCAGACGATGTACGATGTGGCCTCGCCGGTGCTGGTCGCGTCCGACGTGATGCGCGGAACGGATTCAGCGGCGACGGCCGCGAAACTTCTGGCCTATATGCAAGTCCTCACCCGAAGCGATCCGGCGATCAAGGCCGACCGTTCGACCGAGCTGGCCGAACTGAATACGGACGAAGGATCCGGCGCCGGGGACTATGACAACGCGAAGGCTGCACTGGAAGCGATCGCTGAACCGATGCTGATCGGGACGGTCGCCTCCAGGACCGACGACACTGACTTCACGCTGACGGCGACGGACCTGACCGGGAACGACGACGACCACAACGGGCAACTGCTCGTATTCGTCACCGGGAACAACGCCGGGCTGATGCGAATCATCGGCGATTACACCGGGTCAACGGATCGGGTCCAATTCACCGGAACCGGGTTCCTGGCCGGCTTCCCGAATCTTGTCCAGGTCGGCGACGTTTGCCGCGTCCTGTCCGCCGCAATCTAGAAAGGCCGAACAATGTCCAAAACGATTTCCACCGCTGCAAGGAACGCCGCCGCCGATGCTGTCGTCGATCTTGTCGACGCCGGATCCGGGGCGGGTTACATCGAAATCCGAACCGGGGCGAAACCGGCCGGACCCGACAGCGCAGCGACCGGGACGCTTCTGGCGACGCTTCCGATGTCGGATCCAGCGTTCGGGGCCGCCGCCGTCGGCGTCGCGACCGCTTCGGCGATCACGAACGACTCGTCCGCCGACGCGTCCGGGACGGCCGGGCATTTCCGGATCTACGATTCGGACGACGCCGGGATCGTCGACGGCGACGCGGGCCTGTCCGGATCCGGGGCGGAACTGATCCTTGACGACGTCGACATCGTCGCCGGCGGAACGGTCTCAATTTCGGCCTTGACCGTGACAATGCCCGCCAGCTAAGGCGCCTTCATGCTGATCTTGTTCCCCGTACAAATCCGCGATCGGACCGGGGCCGCGGCCGTCGACCTTCCGGCGATCGTCCTGGCCGCGGAAGGAACGCACGTCCCGCCGGTCTTCACGGGGACGGGGGCCGTCGTTCTCCCGGCCGTCGTCGCCGCCGCCAGCGGGACGCACGTCGCGCCAATCTTCACCGGGACCGCTGGGATCGACCTTCCGGCGATCGTCGTTTCTGGGCAAGGGGCGCACGTCCCGCCGACGTCTACCGGGTCCGCCGACATCACGATCCCCGCCGTCCAGGTCGACGCCGCGGGGACTGTCGTCGCCCCGGTCTTCACGGGATCCGGGGCGATCAGCCTTCCGCCGATCGTCGTCGCCGCCGTCGGGTCGACCCGTGAGAACGTCTTCACCGGGACGGCCGCGATCGAACTGGCGTCCATCGAAATCGCCGCCGCCGGGTCGACGACGTCCGCCCGGGGATCCATCGTCACCGACGGACAGATCATCGTCGAAGCGTCGATCCCGTCGCGGACCGTCATCATCCGGCCCGCCGTAGAAAGCGACGGAAGGCCGATCGGAAGACCGTCGATCGAAACGCGTCGGCCTGTGACAATCGAAACCGGAAGGATCTTCTGATATGGCAACCTGGCTTGTCGGGAACGACAACACGATTATTCTTCCGGGCCTGCATTCGCTCGATCAGGAACGCCAGTCGCCGGGCTCGATTTCGTATTACAAGTCCGGCCTGACGCTGTCGGCCGTCGTCACGAACGAAGCCGGCGCCACCGTGGCGACGATCGCTTCGGGCGAGTACATCAGCGGGACCGATGGGGACTGGAAGGTCGTCGTCCCCGCCGCGACCGCGTTGGTCGCCGGGACTCTCTACACCGTGACTGTCGACCTCACCGGGGACGGAAAGTCAGCACAATGGATCCTGACCCGCCGCGCAGCGAACCGGAACAACTAAGCGAAGGAATGGAATCAATGACCCATCCCGACGAAATGCTTCCCGACTGCGCCAAAGCGTTCGGAACGATCGAAACCCAGCAAGTCGGGATCCTGCGGACGATGCGTCGGGTCGACCGGAAATTCGATCAGCTTTTCGCCGTCCTGGATGGCGACGGGTCCGAAGCACGGCCGGGCCTGCTGGTCAGGATGGCCCTTGTCGAACAAACCGCCAAGGTCGCCGGGGCGCGTCGTGCGTTTGTCCTGGCGATCATCGCGTCGGTTATGTCGATCCTTGGCGTCGGAATTGCGGGGATCGCCCTTATGTCTGGATGACACCCATGAACGCCAAACCCAAACCGCCGCCCCCGTATCCGCCAGGACATCACCCGAATCAGGAAGCCGCACACTTCCAGCCGGGGAACCAATGGTCCGGCAACCGGGCCGGGCGCCCAGCCGGCCGATCCATTCAGAAGATCCTGAACGAAGTCCTTGACGGGATCGCCGGGGACATCCCAAAGCGCCGCAAGCTGGCGGAACTGATCGTCCGGAAGGCGCTGGCCGGGGATCGTCATTTCGTCGGGATTGCCCTGGACCGGGCCGAAGGGCGGGTCGCCGAACGCGTCCAGATCAGCGGACACGACGGCGGACCCCTGGACGCCGAAACGACTCGCCGCGCCGCCATGCGGAAGATCCTGGGCAACCCCGATCTTCTCGCGAAGGCGATCGACCTTTCGGAATCAATAGCCGATGACCTGGACACCTGATTCCGCCTTCGAAGCCGTCGCCCTGGAACCGTGGCGATTGACGCCGGACCGACACGCCCAGTACACAAGCCGGGGCGCCTGGATCCCGTGGGAATACCTTCGCTTCATGGGTCGGCAGATCGCCATGGCAATAGCACGGGGAAACGGGCGGATCATCATCAACGCGCCGCCACGTCACGGCAAGTCGGAATTCTGCGCCTTCCGCGTCCCTGTATGGTTCCTGGACAACTTCCCCGACAAGCGTTTAATTCTCTGTTCCTACGATTCCCGTTTCGCGGGCGAATGGGGCCGGAAGGTCAGGGATGAATTCCGCGCGAACGACATGACGCGGACGTCCCTTCGTATGGACACGACGAGCGTCAGCGCATGGCAGACACCCGAAGGCGGGGGCATGGTCTGCGCTGGCGTGTGTGGGCCTGTCACGGGCCGCGGCGGGGACGTCCTAATCATCGACGACCCGATCAAGGATTGGCGCGAAGCCTATTCCGTCCTGGGACGCGAACGTCGCCGGGAATGGTTCCAGGGAACGTTCTACACCCGATGCGAACCGGGGGCGACGATCATCATGGATATGACACGCTGGCACGCTGACGACTTGGCCGGCTGGCTGATCGATACCCATTCCGACAAATGGACTGTCCTGTCGTTCCCGGCCATGGCGAAACCGGACGACCTGATCGGCCGGAAGCCAGGCGAAGCGCTCTGTCCCGATCGGTATGACGTCGACGCCTTGCGTTCGATCCGGTCCGCTGTCGGCGACATGGCGTGGCAATCCGAATTCCAGCAAGAACCGAGGGAACTGGGCATCGGCCGCCTTTACAGCAACTTCAGCGATGCGAACCTGACGAACGACATTATCCTTCGCGAAGACCTTCCCTTGACACTGTCGCTGGATTTCAATATCAGCCCTGGGATGCACGCCCTGGCCGGCCAGTACGATCCGGGCGCCGACCTGTTCACGTCGGCCGCCGAATTCCACAAGCCGCGAATGACGACCATCGCTTGCATGGACGCCTTCTTCGCGTGGGTCGAAGAAACCGGCGGATGGCGCTGGCCGGAACTGCACGTCTTCGGCGACGCCAGCGGCACGGCGGAATGGTCTGGCACCGGCGAGTCGGATTACCAGCTTGTCCGCGGGAAGATCCAGGCCAAGGGGCTTCAGTTCCGGATCCGCGTCCCGCGGGCGAATCCGCCTGTCGTCGATCGGATCAACGCCGTAAATGAAGCCCTGAACGACGTCGACGATCGGATCCATTGGAAGATCGATCCAGGCTGCAAGCGACTTCTGGAAGACCTGAAGCGTCTGAAGTCCGACGAACACGGCCTGATCGACAAGCGGGAACATCGGCTTTCCCATTCGTCCGACGCCGAAGGATACCGGATCCACTACCTGCGCCCCATGATACAGATCGCGACGTCGGTCGGGGAAGCGATCGGTTTCGGCGCTTGACGCCTGGGCGTCGACCGGATACATTGTTGCCATGGGAACCGAAAGCGACTGGCCGCGAAGCGTTTTGTCTGGGGAAGATTCCTTCACCGTGGCGACGGGGGACAGCCTGGACGTCGTCGCGTCCATGCCGGACCATTGCGTCGATCGGATCATCACCGACCCGCCGTACGCGTTGACGACGGGGAAGAAGGGCGGGTCGGGCGTCGCCAGCCTGAACCCGAACTCACCGGCCGGGCGAAGCCGGGTCACGACTGGATTCATGGGCAAAGCCTGGGACACCGGGCGCGTCGCATTCAATCCGGCCTTCTGGGCGGAATGCCTGCGCGTCGCGAAGCCCGGCGCGTTCTTGCTGGCGTTCGGCGGGACGCGGACGGTTCACCGGCTG
>Ga0075122_10002237_pt1 | contig 12922 bp, 10 predicted proteins | sample AntAceMetag02UKB_FD_69790 | JGI IMG/M metagenome (GOLD analysis project Ga0075122, IMG submission 69790) | Saline lake microbial communities from Ace Lake, Antarctica - Antarctic Ace Lake Metagenome 02UKB | ecosystem: Environmental > Aquatic > Non-marine Saline and Alkaline > Saline | place... | reverse complement strand
ACGGCAGCTGAAACCGACACAAGCCATTTCCAAAGATTTGAGGATCGGTCTCAGGTGAGGATTGGTAATCCCTACCGGCGGACGAAATGCTTTCGGGGTAATCGAAAAGCCGGCCAATATTTCCTGACAATTCTTGATTTCCGCTGCGATCTGCTTCCGTCCCCGCAGCATCAGAAACACGTCATGGGTGGCAGAGTGGTTTCCAATCTCGTGCCCCTCTTTCAGAATTTCCCGGATCAGGTCCGGATATGCTGCCGCTTTTTCGCCAATCACAAAAAAAGCCCCCTTCACACCATAGCGGGCAAGCAACTCTAGCAACCGGGGTGTTGTTTCCGGATCCGGACCATCGTCAAAGGTCAGGGAGATTTCCAGCAGGTCACGATTCCCCCTGCGTACCACAGGCAGAAAGAAACTGAACCTTTGTACAAAGGGGCCTGTCAGACAGAGCAGGACAAAACCCCCTAGTGGCAGAAACGCCAACAGGGGGTTGAACAACAGCAGTGGAACCGCTGTCAAACCACCCAGAACGAAGGAAAACTCAAAGCGGCTTCTGAAACCTCTCATTCCACGTCACCATTTTCTTCCCGGAGCACTCTGCGTAGTGTTTTTCCCACCCGGTTTGCCGGAATTTCGTCTCTAAAGCGAATAAAACGCGGCACCTTATAAGCCGGCAGTTGTTCACGGCAGAGATCAAGCAGTTCCCGTTTCTCAATAGTCTTTCCCTCATTGAGGACCACATAGGCAACAATCGCTTCGCCTCGCATTTTATCAGGGCTGCCGATGACGGCAGCGTCGCGAACAGCCGGGTGTTGCCTGAGTACTTTTTCGATATCGCTGGGGTAGACGTTAAAACCGCGGGAGATAATCAGATCGTCTTTGCGATCCACCAAGTAAAAGTATCCATTTTCATCCATCCACGCCAGATCCCCGGTATAAAACCAGCCCTGTCGAATAGTCTCCCGGGTCCGCTCCGGATCGTTCCAATATCCCTGCATCACCTGGGGTCCCTTGATAACCATCTCTCCCACCTCACCGAGGGCACACTCCGTCTCACCGCTGTCAAGATCCATAATTCGGACATCTGTATCCGGTAGTGGCAGTCCGATCGAATCAAAAATCGTGGTTTCCCCTCTAAAAGGGGTAATATGGGACGATGAAGAGACCTCCGAAAGTCCATAGGCCTGGGCAATCTTTTTCCCGGTCAGTTGCTGGAATTTCTCCTGCACCCAGGCCGGTAACGGAGCACCGCCCCCTGTTGCGACCTCAATTGATGACAGTCCATGTTGCCCCGCTTCTGTGTGCGTCACCAGCGCTGCCCAGAGTGCCGGCACTGCAGGAAATGAAATGGGCTGGAATTTTTTGATGTCTTTGAGAATATTCAGAATATTGGACCAGTCGAACATCGGATAGAGGACCATACGCAAACCCATGTATATGGACAGGTGCAAACAAATGGTCATACCGAAGACCTGAAAAAACGGGATAATGCAAAGAATCGCTTCATTCAACCGTTGCGGTAGCGGATTCCAGGCATATATCTGAATCACATTGGAAACGAGATTGCGGTGGGTCAAGACAGCGGCCTTGGGCTCTCCCGTGGAGCCACTGGTATACTGCAGAACCGCCACATCATCCGCATCATAAACCGGATCCGGCTCATTCACAGGGTTCGCCGCGACCAGGTCGTTCAGAATGTGAATTTCGGGGCAGGACTCCCCGAGTTCCAGCTCTTTCTCCTGGTTAAAAACAGAGTGAATGACAATTTCCCGCAGGGCTGTCTCTGCAACGATCTGAACCACGTTGTTCAGGAAAATATCCAGGGTAATCACAATTTCTGAACCGGATCCATTCAAGCTCCTGACCAACTCGCTACCCTGGCTCATCACATTGAGATTTGCCACAATGGCTCCCAATTTGACGACGCCATAAAAAGCAATGATATAGGTTGGAGAGTTCGGCAGTAGCAGCGCCACCCGGTCTCCTTTTTTCACACCCATCTTCTGCAAGGCATGGGCGAAACCGTTAACCTTTTTATTGAGCTCACCATAGGTAATGTCCAGATTGTTCATGGTCGTGGCGATGAAATCGGGATACTCAGCCGCGGTCTGGTTCAGGATATCCGGCAGAGTCATATCCGGATAGGTGGGTTCAGAAATAACGTGCGGATCATAATGCTTCTGCCAGGGTCTGTTCATAGGATCAGTCATCAATTTTTGGGGTACTATTCAGAAAAGGTTCAAAATGAAACCACTCAAAGGGGTGTTGCTTAACTGTCTCAGCCAGGAGATCTGCATAGGCCTGGGCTGAACGTCTGACCGCTTCATGGCGATCGCCCCGGTTTGCCGCAGTTACCTGAATGGGGGGGCAGACTCGAATCTGATACTGCAACGCCCCGGTTTTGATTGGAAACAGCACAAAAAGGGGTCTTTCTGAAATCAAGGCCAGTAAATGGGGAGATGCCGGGAGACTCACCTCGTGCCCCAGGAAATCGACCGTTACTGTGCGTTGGGCATTATGCCAGATGATATCTCCGGCGAGGGAAACCAGTCCACCGGAGTTTAAAAACGTGTTGGCTTCAATCAGGTCAAATGGGGATCCTTGATCGTGTCCCACCGCGATTATTTTTATGCCTTCTTCGATTAAGCCCTTTTTCTGCATTTTTTCAAGTTGCTCCCTGTTTCTGATCCCCATATAGATCAGGAGCCGTATATCCGGTGACTGCCTTTTCAGCAGGTGTGCCGCCACATCCCAGTTCCCTACATGGGACATCAACAGGATAGCACCTTTGTTTTGCTGGATGGTTTCTGAAAACGTGTCCCAACCCTCCAGGGTAACTGCAATACGATTGAAATCGAGCAACCACTTGCGGTCGATAAAAATCCTGGTAAAACGCTGATACTGTCTCCAGACGCACCAGTAGGCGTATACCCGACCTTTGGCTGGAAAGAGCGCTTGATAGAAACGTGCAGACTCACGTACTCGCCCCGGTATAAAAAAATAGTACCCGGCTGCGATGATCCGGGAAATCAAGCTAAAGACACAGTGGCCAATCTTCTTTGAGATCAGCACCGCACCATAATGAATTTTTCCCTTCATAACCTCACTCGGCCAGAGCTGTCAGCAGGCACATCCACAGCAGAGGCCATGATCCAGGTCTCCTCCCGTTGATTTCCGGAGGGGTCCTCTGCTTCGATTTTAAAGCCGCAGGATTCTATCAACACTCTCAGCTGAACAATTGACCTGAAATACACGGCTTGTCTGCGTATCTGCAGACGTTTAGTCTCAAACCAGAGCCACTTTGAGATTCGGTCGGGATTCGGGATCGTGACCCGGATCACGATTTTACCTCGGTGCTCCAAGCGTGTGTAAATGGTTTTCAGGGTCTGCACCAGCTGCGTGTCGTCTAAATAGTGGATCATATCGAGCAACATAGCCATATCAAATTTCTGATCCTCAAACGGAAGATCCGGCGCGCTCCCCACAACTGCCACATCATTCTTACCCAAGACCTTGCCAGCAATTCTGACCCGCTCCGGATCCGGATCCACGCCAAAAACCCGGGCACCGGGAAATCGTTCCAGAATCCAGCATGCAGGGACACCATAACCGCAGCCCACGTCCAGTATTTTCCCGGAAAAGTCTATATAACGATCTAATTCCGGAAACATCGGATCCAGCAGAATCTTAAACCGGGCGAACACGCGTGGGTATGCTTCCTGGTGCATATAACGCAATACAACTCGTTTCAGACGGCTTTCTGACAGCGAGGCTTTTTTCAAGACCCGCTGACGATCAGTAATAAGTACTTTACGCAGCAAGGGCGGCAGGATCACAAAGGCCCCCATCAGTGCATACCCAATGCCCAACACTGAAACCAGGCCAGCGCTTTTCAGCAGTTTATGATCAGCAAAATTGAGTACGCCAAATCCAACCAGTGTCGACATAGCGGCCAGAAATACGGACAACCGAATCAAGCCCAGTGAGGGGTGGTTTTCATCTCCATAACGTTGATAGGAAAGTACAAAGAAAAGCGAGTAATCCACGCCCATGCCAATCACAATGATCGAGAGCATTAATCCGGGGATGTCCAGTGGATGGTTCAGGATATTCAATGTCCCCAGTGTACTGACCATGGCAAAAGCCACCGGCAGGATAGTGATCAATGTCAGCTTCCAACTCAGGAAGAAAAGGAAAATCAAACAAACGACCGCAATACTGATGATAATGACCATTTGCAGAAAAGTAGAAAACAGAATGTCTCCCAGCCGGCTGGAGAAATAACCCGCGTCGAACAGGGTCACTGATTTTTCGCTCTGATACTGATGAAAGAATGGCTCCGCTAAATACGACTCTCCGGGTTTAATTGTTAGAAACTGTACCCATTTCTCCTGGTCAGGCAATTTTCTGATCCCCATGGCGGTTGAGAACTTCTCAGGCAATGTAGACTCCGGGATTTTCTTCTGGTAAAGCTTCTGATAGAAATGGTTAAAGGCCGTAGGTGTAAATCCCAAATCTGAAGAACCATGTCTGATCTCTTTTCTCAAGTCTGCAATTCGCTGCCGAGTCCAGAATTTTCGCCAGTCTGAAAAATTTCTGCGGGCCCTGTCCTCGCCGGGAAAAATCATCGAAGAGATAAAGACAGATTCGATTTTCCCAGCGTTCCGGTCTGCCTCTAAAAGGTTCAGCAGGTGATCACTTTTCTGTTGCATGTCTGACAGGCTTTCACTCTCAAGGGCCATATATACACTGGAAAACACATTTCCCCAAATCCGGCTGACTCTCTGTTCAGCCTCCGCTGTTGCCGGACTGATGGTATTGATGGAAGCCAGGTCGACACTGAACCGAGGGTGCGCAAAAAACAGCATCACACCTCCAAAAACAAAAGCAGCCGCTACCCATCTCATGTTGCTGATTGTCCCCAGCCGATTAACTAACCTCTGCAACGGCGGCACCCGTTTTTTTGGTGCCGGCGGCAGCTCCGGAAGCAGTCGGGGAAATACGGTATGCAGGAAGATAAATGACCCGGCGATTCCCATAGCAGCAAACTGACCAATCTGGGACAGGATTGTAAAACCGCTGATGGAAAGCGCTAAGAATGCCCCAACCGTCGTCAGAAGTGCCAACAGGCAAACCGCCCTGGTTTCACGGGCCGCTGCCCTGCCTGAAGTTTGATATGGCCGGTCCAGAAATAGAAAATAGGCGATGGCATGATCAACGGTGATTGAAATCACCGCCCCTCCAAATGCCAATGTCAGAATTGAGACCGATGAATAGAAAACTGAAAAAAGAAAAAAGGCGATAATGGTCCCTGCAAGGGCGGGCAGAAGCGACAATAAACCGATCCCCGGACGGGGAAATGAGAACAGCAGTAACAGCGCAATACCAACAACAGAGTAGATTATGGCCCGCTGGGTATCAGCCCGCGCGATCAATTCGTTATCGAGTGCTGCCCGATAAGGCCCCACTGCCGTCAAAACCACCTTTTGGCCCGGCTGCTGCTGTCGATGTGCCATCGCATAAACAAGCTTATCCAGCTGTCGGGCCAGAATACGGGAATTGGCCGTATCGGTACCGGGCTGAGCCGGGCTGGCGACAATCAGCAGATGCTTATTGTCCTCTGAAACCAGATGCCCGCGGTACATCCGCACACCTTTGGCAGGACTCAGATAAGACATTTTCTCAAGGATCAGTCGGTTTAATCCCAAGGGGTCCCTGGTAATCATCGCCCCACGGCCAACACCTTCCAGCCCTGCCAATTGGTTTAATGACGAGATCAGTGACTTCCTCACCCGATGTGGTGCCAGCAGAGGCCGGACACGTTCTTCCAGTTCAGATCTTGAAAAAAGAATGGGCAGTTTGTCTAAAACCACCTGCAGCAGAGCGGGGAAACCAAGCTGAAGATCCCCCAGTCCAACCCGTTTGAACAGGCCGCTCTTCTGCAACTCACGCACAACTATTTTTCCGGTTTCTACCAGAAGATCCGGATCTGCAGATGCCAGACCCACATCAATAATCACCTGGTCCTGGAGTGGGTGATGTTTAAGCATGTACTGGGCACTGGAAATAGCTGGATCGTCAAGAGGCAGAGTCGCAGCCACATCGAAATCCAGGCGGATCTGAACAGCGGCAACAACCAGCAACAGGCTTAAAACTACCAGAGTGACAATGGCGATGGGAAAATTGAAGCCGTTTTTACCTGCGGACATATATCCTCCTCCGGAGTACGGAAGGAATCAGGAGCCTTTGGGCAAGCAAGCGGGCGAAGGTTGCCACAATGCGCAGGGAATCGATGAGGGGGCGGAAATGGGAGACCCATCTGATCTCCTTTTTATATTTAACGCTGATCGGTTGTTCAAAAACAGGGACGCCCCGCCAATGGGCCTTCACCAGAATTTCCACCTCTAACTGGAAGCGCCGGGTTGTCACACTCAGAGCCAGGCATTCAGGCAGTGGATAGATACGAAATCCTGATTGAGAGTCCTTCAGCCACATTCCACTGACAGCAAAGACCCAGAAATTTGAGAGTTGCTTTCCAAAACGACTGGTCCAGGGAGCCAGCTGTTCTTTCATCTTTTTTCTAGTACCAATAATGATCGCACCGGGGTTATGCAGCGCCAAGTCCATTAATGCAGCCGCATCTACAGGGTCATGCTGCCCGTCTGCATCAATGATGATAGCTCGTTCAGCAATTTTCTCCGCTTCCCGAAATCCAGTCAGGATAGCAGCTCCCTTTCCTTGATTGATGCGATGAGAGAGCACATGAATTCCTGGGATTTTTTCCAGACAGGCTGCTGTTTCATCGGTGGAACCATCATTGACCACAATTACCGGAAAACCGTACTTTTGGGTTCCTTGAATAACCTGGGCCACGTACTGCGGATGGTTGTATACCGGGATAACAAAAGCGAAGTCTCTTTTTTGAGTAGATCCTGAATCCATCAAACACCTTCCATCCATTAGAAAAAAAGCATCACGCCACCAGCACAAAATTCTCATCGTCCTCAGCACTTTGATATCCGGGAATCGAAGACAGCGCTTGTGCCCCAAGGGTATACATTAACGCACAGAAATAGTCATCCGCAAGCGGTATATATATGGAAGGGGGAATCAAGTCCGAAGACAGCGTTATTCGTGCTTCGTTTCAACGTCCACTGACTGAATGAGTTGCATATCCAGGGTGTAGTGAAAATTGCCTGTCACAATCAATTTAATTCTGTCTGGTGTATCATTCTTCACTGACCGCACACCGGAGGTGGGATATCGAGCGATCACCTGTCGGTTGGGTTGGGAATTTGCCCCATATTGAACCAACTCCCAATCTCCGTTCATGTCAATCACCACGTCCAGAACCGATTTGTCGATATGACGGTAACGACAAACCTGAGATCCCTGTTCTGTCCTACCGACCTCAGTTAGCTGAGCTGCCGGTTTCAAAAAGATCAGGCGGACATCATTCAACAATCCTTCAGCGAAAGTAGCAGTGGAGAAAAATGAGATACTCCTCAGAATTTCGATTTGATCTTCTTTCAGCCGGCCTTCAAACAGGATCAACCCTTCCGGTGTCATAATCATCACATGAACAGACCTCATCTCTGCGGAAACGGTGGTAATTCCAGTCATGAGGCTGTTTTCACCACCCGGCAGAGACACAACAAGAGAGTGCACATACTGTTTTTGTCCGCTCGGAAAAGGCTTGCTGCAAAGTGTGGTCTTAAGAGCGAGATCAGAATGGATCGTCGGCAGAGCAGTGCAGGATGATAAAATGAACAGTACCGAAATAACAAGATAGGAAACGGGTTTCATTAAATCTCTTCAAAAACGGAATCTGGTATCGGACCGTTGATTTCCAGCATTTTAAACTCAATTTTTGTATAATTATCTCTATCTTCAAAAATCGTTATCGAAGCGATCATTCCGGAACCCTTTGATAACAGGAGTTCAATCCGTTTTATGATGCCAGAAATCTGTTCTGACGGTTTCAACAGGATCCGGTTTTCTTTGACTGTCACGCTAAAACCAGGATTTTCATCAAAGCGTCCACTCAGCCAACGGGTGATATTCTGCATGACAATTTGCATGACCTGCAGGTCTGCTGCCACATCCTTGACCATCAATCCATCCTTTGTGAAAAACCGACTTACTTGCCCTCGATGCAGGACGATAACGCTCCTGACCGGTGAAGTGTATTCCCAGCGAATGGAAGACGGGGCCTTGAAAACGAAGTGACCTTTTGAAATCAAGGGGCGCACCAGGATTTTCAACTGTTTCTGCTGAATAAATTCTGCATGCAGTGATTTGATGTGTTCAGCCTTTTTTCGAATCCCCATAAGTGGATTGGACTCGGCCCATATGCTATCGGCGCCGACAACACTAGCCAGAAATAACAGCACCAGCAGACACAGTCCGACAGGTTTGACACGGAAATGGAATCGATTCAAGATGGACTCCCCGTCTCAGTTTGAATATGGTCTGCAATGGTCTGGATGGAATAAAGGACTGCCAGTCCCTGGTCGGGGTCCACCACTTGAATCCCATACTCTTTTTCCAAGAGCACCACCAGGGAGAGCGCATCGATGGAATCCAGCCCGAGCCCCTCTCCAAAAAGTGCCTCAGCTGTATCTATCTCTTCCGGTTTCATGTCTTCCAAATCCAGCTCTTCAATAATCTGTTGTTTCAATCTCAAGATCAGGTCTTCCATCAGCATCCCGTATAAATCAACCTTCCCGCTGTATGCTGCAGGGTATCTGGATGACAAAAAGTATCTGTTAGGCAAGATGCCTTTTCCATGTTGTAAATATAGATGGATCGGGGTGAAACCGTCAATATGCATCCCTTCCGGACATCCGACCTGACTCACTTATACTGGGGTCCGCAGACTGAATTTTGCCTGGCGGGTCATTGACCAGAATGAAGTCAATGGTTTAAAGGTTGGTGAGTAGACCTATTCTCAATCAACCCATTCTGACATGACATGAAAAAAACATCCCTGGAAGATACAGCCACGCCAACACAAGATAACGCTAAAACCCTCGTGCTGGTGCTCGGTCTCTCCATGCTCTTTGTCGGGATCTGTGGTATCAGTTACGAATACACATTCAGCCGTCTGGGTTCAGATATCCTGGGTGATTCTGTGAAACAATGGGCTATTACCATCGGCTTAATGATGCTTTTTATGGGGATTGGAGCTGATCTGCAGAAATACCTGCCAGATGACCTGAATGTAGATAACTTCATTTTCCTGGAAGTATTGCTCGGCCTTGTGGGCGGAATCGGCCCCACGGTATCTCTGTACGCATTCGGACATTTCCATAACTACTTCATCCTGTTCCACTACTTTTTCATCTGCGCCATCGGCCTGATGATCGGACTGGAAATTCCGCTGCTGACCCGGGTTAACCAGAAAACCGCCCCCAGTTTGAAACACAATCTGGGAATGATTCTAAAGATGGATTATATCGGCTCGTTTCTGGGAGCGATAATCTGGGTTTTTCTACTACCTCTTTTTTTCAACATCCTGGAGATCAGTTTTTTCCTGGGACTGATCAATGTCAGTGTCGCTCTCTTCACCTGGATCTGGTTTCATCCCTGGATGAAGTATCCCCGGGCCATCCCCATTTTTGCCATCGGCGTATTACTGCTGCTGCTGATCGGTTTAGTCAATGGTAAAAAAATTACCATTACCGCCGAACAAAAGCTCTACCGGGATACCATCATCCACACCCAGACGACACCTTACCAGCGTATTGTCGTTACAGAAAGCCGCAGTGGGGATAACAACCTTTACATCAATGGACATCTACAGTTTTCCAGTATCGATGAGCACATCTATCATGAATTTCTGGTCCATCCGGTCATGTCTGCCACACCCGTCCACAAAAAAATCCTGGTTCTCGGCGGTGGCGATGGACTGGCGGTCAGGGAGGTGTTGAAATATAAAGGGGTGGAATCCGTGACTCTGGTGGATATCGATCCTGAAATGACCCGGCTGGCGTCAACTCTACCGGAACTAGTCGAGTTGAACCAGGGCAGTCTATTGAAGCAAAAGGTCCGCCCACAAGCGCCGGATGGTGTTTCGCAGGGAGCAAAGATCAATATTTCCCAGCAAGGACATGGATTTTTCCGCAGACACCAGCAATATGACGATATTTCGGTCCATGTGATCAATCTGGATGCCTACCAATTTGTGGCGTCGATCTCTGGAATATACGATGTGATTATCATCGATTTTCCCGATCCCAACAATCAATCGCTTTCCAAGCTCTACTCCCACGAATTTTACTCTCTGTTGAAAGACAAGCTGGCCTTCGACGGATTGTTGATCCAACAATCCTCCTCGCCCTCTGCCGCCAAAGAGGCTTTTTTAATTATCGGTCGCACCATGTCCGCCGCTGGTTTATCCGGTATTCCCATTCATCATACAGTCCCCTCTTTCGGCGACTGGGGCTGGTGGATTGCTGGACATCAGGAACGGTACGGAAAAAAAGGGTTGCAGGAGCGAGTCAGCAACGGCCGACTGCCGATCAGTAAGACCCGCTATCTGACTCGGGACCTGATCCGCAGCAGTCTGTATTTTGGGAAGGGGAGTTTGAAAACAGAACATCAGGATATCAATTCGATCCTGGACGACCGGATTTTCAGGTACTATCAGAAGGCCTGGCAGGCACTTCAGTAGCGAGTTGTCCGCAAGCTGCCGAAATCTCCTGGCCCCGGGAGACCCGTGTTGTCACCAGAATACCGTGGTCCATCAAGTACTTCTGGAATTTTTGAACCGATTCCGGTTCAGGTGCTTTATACGGAAGTTCTGCATTCTCATTGTACGGAATCAAGTTCACCTTCCCTTTAATCCCGTGCAGCAACTTAACCAGCTGACGAGCCGCTTCCATTGAATCGGTCAACCCCTGCATCAGGATATATTCAAAAGTGATCCGTTTTCTGGACTCTTTGGGAAACTGTCTGCAGCTTTGGATCAGATCCTCCAGGGAGTAGCGGCGACTAACCGGCATCAATTTCGTGCGGGCCTCCTGGGTCACACCGTTCAGTGAGATCGCCAGATTAACTCGCACATCGGATTCCCGGGCGAATTTCTCGATTCCGGGGACAATCCCGCTGGTGGACACGGTAATGCGACGGGTTGAAAAACTGAACCCGTGGGGGTTCAGAAAAATCCTCAGGGAGTGGATGGTGTTATCATAATTGTGGAACGGCTCCCCCATGCCCATATAGACGATATTCCGGAGAATTTTTCCTGCCGGGAGAAGACTTTGGGCATTCAGCACCTGCTCCACAATTTCCCCCGGAGTCAAATTCCTCTTCAAACCCATCCTGGCTGTCAGGCAGAACTTACACCCCATAGCGCATCCCACTTGTGTCGAGATACAAACCGTAAAGTGATCACCGTGATTCAGCAGAACACTCTCGATGCGGTGCCCATCGTTAAGTTCCTGAAGCATTTTGACCGTGCCGTCCGATGCTACCTGTTTATGAACGATGGGAATGCGCTGCAATGAGAAATGGTGGGAGGCCTTTTTGAGGAACTTTTTTGAGACGTTTGTCATCTCCTCCCAACTGTCCACGCGATGCAGATAGAGCCACTGAAAGAGCTGAACCGCACGAAAAGGCTTCTCTCCCTGATTGACTGCCCACTGGCGCAGGTCTGCTTCGCTCTGATCGGTTATCTTTGGCAATGGCTTACTTGCCTGTGGACTAGCCATCTCTGCAGTCATTTTTCAAGTAATCCGTTGCAGGATCAGTTCAGCGGCCAGTCGGTAGCCCTGAACACCACATCCCACAATCACGCCGTCAGCGACCGCCGAGAGAAAAGAGTGGTGACGGAAAGACTCCCGGGAATGGATATTGGATATATGGATTTCAATAAAGGGGATTTCCGTTCCGGTCAGTGCATCTCTCAGGGCGACAGACGTATGGGTTAACCCGCCCGGATTGATAATCAGGTAATCCGCATCGGCGTTCTCGTGTAAAAAGTCGATCAATGCCCCTTCATGATTAGACTGAAAAGAGGTCAACTGACACCCGTGCCCCTCGAAAAAAGACCCTGTTTCCACCTCGATATCCGCCAGTGTCTTGCTGCCGTATATCTCAGGCTCGCGGCCTCCCAGAAGGTTCAGGTTCGGTCCATTGACCAGAAGTATTTTCTTTTTCATTGTTTTCCGAGTTTAATTTGATGTCACCAGATGATGAATCAGGATGGCGGCTGCTGCGCTGACATTCAGCGACTCCACTGATTCATTTCCCGGAATGCGAATCAGGAAATCGCAGCGTCTGCGAGTCAAATTCCGCAGCCCCTGCCCTTCGTTACCCATAACCAGAACCATCCGTTCCATCAAAGGCATTTCGTGAAACGGAACGGACTCTCCATCACCCGCAGCACCCGCCACAGTAAAGCCCTCCTTTTTCAACCGCTGTAAACTCTCCGACAGATTCCCGACCTGTATCACCGGAAAATGTTCCAGGGAACCGGCAGATGCTTTGGAAACAGCCGCGGACAGCGGTGCTGCATGTTTTTTGAGTGAAATCAGACCCACTGCTCCCAGAAAAGCAGCCGAGCGGATGACGGCGCCCAAGTTCTGAGGGTCCTCTACCTGGTCCATCGCGATCAGTAGTTGCCTGCCTTTGCCTGGTAGACTCTCAAGAAATTCGTCCAGATCATGGGTCTTCAGTTCTCCACAGGAGAGCGCCACCCCCTGGTGTAACTTGGATCCTGTCATTGACGCCAGTTTCCCGCCATCTACCTTTGTGGTGGGAACGCCTTTTGTCTGCGCCAACCGCACCAGTTCTTTGACACGGGGGGAATTGCTGCCGTCCTTCAGCAGAAGCTGGTGACACTTGCGGCTACCGTAGGTCAGGCACTGCAGCACAGGGGAGATCCCATACAACAGGCTTTTATCGCTCATTGGTTTTCCTG
>Ga0075122_10002236_pt1 | contig 12925 bp, 20 predicted proteins | sample AntAceMetag02UKB_FD_69790 | JGI IMG/M metagenome (GOLD analysis project Ga0075122, IMG submission 69790) | Saline lake microbial communities from Ace Lake, Antarctica - Antarctic Ace Lake Metagenome 02UKB | ecosystem: Environmental > Aquatic > Non-marine Saline and Alkaline > Saline | place... | reverse complement strand
TATAAAATGCAATTTATTACTGCGAGTGAAGGATACCCACAGAGTGTTTTAGTTGCTAAAGAAGATTAAAATGAATAAAGAATTAATGCATAAAATAATAGAGAAGGTAATGGAACTAGTACATATAGCAGATATGGATGAGATGATATATGGAGAGAGTTATGTTGAGTTTGGAGAAAGAAGTATTAAAGTAATAAGTCCTAAAAATGTAATTGTAAATCATAAATCTAACTTAGATGAACCATATGGTAAAAGCATAGTTAATCCTTCTAAGAGTTTTTATGATAAATGGTTAGAAAGTGGAGAGCAAAATGATTAAAATAAAAGTACCTATGTGTATGACATTAAACAGGATGTATGCAACATTCAGAGGATACAGGGTTAAATCAAAAGAAGCAAGAGATTATACTAAAGAAGTTGCAGAGCTTATGTCACATTTAAAGTTTGAGAAAATAGAAGGTAAGCTAAAAGAGACACTAGATATGTATTCAAATTGGACTAATAAAGATGGAACTATTAAGAAAAAAGACTGCTCCAACTATGAAAAAGGAGTGAATGATTCAATCTTTCCATGTTTACCAGATATGGATGATAAACAAATTTGGAAGTTAGAGATTAATAAGATTCAATCAGATGAAGAATATATTTTAGTTAAGATAGAGAGTTTATAGAAACATTTATATACTAGTAGTTCGCTATATAACTAGGATGTCAGATAAAATAAAATCAACTAGTAAAAGGTTCTCATTGTTAGAGCCGATAGACAAATTAGAAATAGTATTTAGAGCATTAAAAAGCTTAGAAGAAGGTAATACAGCGTATGAAATCGCAAGAAAAGTGGGATGTAATCCCGATACTTCTAGAGCACATTTAGAAAAATTAAAGAAATTAGAATTAGTTAAAAAATTTAAAATTGGAAGATATGTTGTATTTAAGGCAAAAACAGATACACAATTTTCTATTAGAGCAACTTTAGAGAAAAAAATGGGATTAAGAAAATGAACAAAATAAAAGATAGTTATGGATTAACATCAATTATGAAAGATGGTGAACGTTATTTTAGATTTAATAAACCTATTGGTTTAACTAACGATACACAAACCGAATTAAGAATATGTGTTTTAATGCAAGGACATACAGACTTATATAAATTTATATATGGTCATACTGGTAAACAAACAGGAAATGAAAATGTTTCATTAAAAATAGCAAATATATTTATGGAAATCTTACAAAATGAATAAAATAAAAATAGATTTAAACGAAACTGGACAAGGAAAAGTTATTGTAGATGGTAAAGACTTATCAGAGATGGTTACTGGAATTAGTATTGATTGTGTTAATGGTGAAATTCCTAAAGTAAAATTAACTATTTTTGGTGAACTTAGTGTAAATATAAAAGGGATATTAAATATAGAGGATAATTTAGTATGACTAAACGACAACTTATAAAAAGTATTCTAGGTATTTATAATGTTTGGCAATATAAGTATGGTGTATCAAGATGTAAATTATTTGGTATAACTATAAAAAAGAGATGGAATTTTGATTCATATTATCCACAAGATAGGAGTTTTTGGAAAAATGACTGAAGGAAAATCAAACACTAAAAAACAATTAATAAGACTAGCAGAGTTAGTATCTGAAGGAAGAAACAATCATGATATATCTAGTGTTCTTAATAAAGAATTTGATTCTAATATAGATTCACATCAAGTTGCTAAGATGATTAAACGAGAAGTAATGTATAAGAAACAAATGATTTCTACTAATGAAGAGTTTAAGGAAATGCATAAGTCTACTCTAATGACATTAATGAATAAAGCTACAGAGAATATGGAAATTCTAGAAAACTTAAGAGATACACTTTTAGGAAGATTTGATGGATTAAAAGATACAATGCCTCATTCTCAATTAATGGCTTTCAATAAAGAGCTTAATAGTTCTCTTAGAACATACAATGATATAATTAGGTCTACTAGTGAACTGCTGAAGAGAATGGAAACTGAGACTACAGAAGTTAAACTAAATCAAGTTCAACAAGTTCAAGAGACAGTTAAAATACTTAAAGATTTAGAAGAAGCAGGTTATATTACAATAACAAAGGATTTTTATAAATCAGATTTATATGGGGGTGCAAATGAAAAAGAAAAAGAAATGTAATGATTGCGGATGCTTATGTTGGAGCAAAAGATGCCAAAAATGTTATTCCAAGATAGATAAGTCTGGAGCAAATAATAATTTTTATGGCAAAACACATACAAAAAAATCAAGATTATTGATTAGTAAAGGAAATAGTAGACCAAAACCTAAAGAAAGTATAACTAAGAAAAGATTATTTAGAGAAGGGAAATTAGTTTCATCATTTAAAGGAAAACATCTTACTGAAGCTGCTAAGAAAAAACATAGTAAATTTATGAAAGGAAGATTTCTAGGTGAAAAGCATTGGAATTGGAAAGGTGGTAAAATAGTATGTCATGGTTATATAAATATTTATTCGCCAAAACACCCTAAGAAAGATAAATTAGGATACGTCAGAGAGCATAGATTAGTAATGGAAAAAATTATAGGTAGATATTTAGAAAAAAATGAAGTAGTCCACCATATTAATGGGATAAAAGATGATAATAGAATTAATAATTTAAAACTTATGACTAAAAGTACACATGCACGTATGCACTTAAAAGAAAGAAATAAATTAAAAGATACAGAGATGTTTAAACAATTGAAAAAGGAGGATATGTAAAGTGAAAACTAAAATGACAGAAGTAATGTGTATCAAGTGTAAGAAGAAACTATTTGTACACCAAGAAGAGATACATCCTAAGAGACTTAAGTATCTTATTAAACGGTTAATGAATGATGATATACTAGGTGTATGGAGATTAACAGATTCAGATGGTATGGAAGTTTCAAGAGCATATTTCCATCCACATTGTCTTAAAGAAGAATATGCTAAATTAAAGGATAGAGAGTGTCAGAAAGAGTTCTATCTTAAAATGGTTACTAGACTAACAAACATAAAAGAGGTAAAAAAACAATGAGAACACTTATAATTGGCAAAGGAGAAATAGGAAAGAGCTTGGAGAGTATATTCAGTAAATATTATCCAACTTATATAAGAGACATAGATGGACATAGTAAAGATAGTTTTGAAATTATACATATATGTTTTCCGTATTCAGAATACTTTATTAATCAAGTAAATACATATAAGAAGATGTATAATCCTAAACATATTGTAATTCATTCAACAGTTCCAGTAGGAACATCTAGAAAATTAGATGCGACACATTCCCCCTGCGTGGGAATCCATCCACACTTAGGAGAAAGTCTAAAGATATTTACAAAGTTCTTAGGTGGTGAACATGCTAGTGATGTTGCACAATACTTCAGAAGAGCTGGAATAAAAGTAACTCTTACAGACAATCAAGAATCTACAGAATTAATGAAGATAATGTCTACAAGCTATTATGGTTTATGTATAGAATACACTAAGGAAGTAAAGAGATTGTGTGATGAAAATAATGTTCCTTTTGAACTATGGACTCTTTGGACAGATAATTATAATAATGGATATGAAAAATTGGGTTATCCAGAATATAGAAGACCTAATCTAACACCAATTATAAAGAAGATAGGTGGTCATTGTATCTTAACTAATTTAAAATTAATTAAATCTAAATTTACTAAGTTTATTGATGAATTAAATGATTAAATGAAAATACTACAATATGCATTACCTAGAAGTGGAAGCAGTTTATTAAAACAAATATTAAGGGAGTTAGAGTTAGATGAACATATTCATTCTCATGAGTTTGTTGGGGATTGCGAGTGGGATATGGTAGGAACCGTTAGAGACTTTAGAGATGTCTTTATTTCTCATTGGCGTATTTGGTTTGGACAGATTGAAGATGGTAAATTAATTAACATTCCAACGCTTTCTCAAATAAGTGATATGCTTAAAACTGTACAAGTTAAAATAGATGTATTAAATACATATGAAGAAAAGTATAAAGGAAGAGTTCTATGGTTAAGATACGAAGATTTCTATAATAATCATGATTATATTTTTGATAAACTAGAAAAATTTCTTGGACTAACTATATCAAGAGAAAAAAGAGAAGAGATTAAAGAGAATACATCTCTTGAAGCTAATAGAAAAAGACAAGATAGTGTAAAAATAGTAGATAAAAAAAGAATCTTTAATAATGTTGATGGGGATATACATGCTAATCATATAAGTCCTATTGACCCAGAACAGGGGTATTGGAAAGATATAGTTAAACCAGAACATTATGAGATTATTGAAGGCTTTTTCGCAAAGGAATTAAAAAGTTGGGGTTACAAATGACTAGTGAGAGTTATATTGCGGCTTCGGTATTTCCTTCTAAGTTATTACATACTAAAGTTATAGACGACAAAGGATTTATACCAGTTCATTTGCAGTTGGTTCCTACAAATGCTTGTAATTTATCATGTGATTTCTGTTCATGTTCTGATGTTGATAGAAGTAAATCATTAACTCTTGAAGAAATGAGAGGAGTTATAGATGTGGTTAGTGAGAGAGGAGGAAAAGCAATTACAATGTCTTTAGATGGTGATGAAATAATTCCTATAGAAAAGAATGGTTTTATTAAATTAGTAGAAATAAGAGAGTTTGTGAAGAATTTTGATAAAAAAGACAGATATTTTGGTTGGACATTAAATGATAATCACAAAAAGGATAAAATAGAAGATGTTTTCTCACATAAAAAGAAAGGAGATATGTACAAGATAACATTAGAAAGTGGTAGAACTATAACTACAACAGGAGACCATAGTATTTACTTTTATAATGGTAAAATTTTCTGTAAAAATGTTAGGGATGTAAATGTTGGTGATGATGTGGTTTTATCAAAAATAACACTCCCTACACACAAAACTACAATTGATACTTCTAAATTTTACAATGGTAATCGTGGAAGAGGTATTAAAAATCCTTTGGAAATAAAGATTGATAAAGGGTTATGTAGATTATTAGGATATTTTATAGCAGAAGGATGTCGTTCAAAGGATAATTACAGTTTAACATTTACTTTTGGAAAATATGAAAAATATGAAAAAAGATATGTAGATGACTTAGTTAAAATAATTAAAAATTTAGGATTCAAAGATAATTACTCAGTTTATAAGTATCATAATAAAACACAAATTAGAATTTGGAGTAAATGGTTCTGTGAAATGATGGAATCACTGGGAACTGGGGACTATTCTCAGTTAAAAAGAGTCCCAGATATAATATTAAATACTAGTAAAAAAAATAAAATAGAATTTTTAAAAGGGTTATTTGGTGGAGATGGTAATTTTAGGAGTACAACCACACATAAAAAATATAAAAGAAATACATTATGTTTAAAAACATCATCTAAAAAATTGATTCAATCAATGGTTTTTTTATTAGACGGATTAGATATTTTTTCAACCATTTTAAAAGGTAAAAATAATATAAGATATTTTGGCGACAGAAGAGTTAATGAAAGTACATATTATTCATTAAACATAAATAGAAGAATTGACCTTCTTAAAATTAAAGATGTTGTTTCATTTATAGGTGGAAAATTACAATATAAAGATAGTAAATTTAGTTGTTATAAACCTAAAATACAATCAAAACAAATAAATAAGGATGCATATACATTAAGAGTAAAAAAGATAGAAAAAATAAAATTTGAAGGAGAAGTATATGATATTTCAATAAAAAACTCTCATAGATTTATAACTTCATTTGGGATATTAGCCCATAATACAGGTGGAGGAGAACCATTGATACACCCTAAAATTAATGATGTAATAGATTATGCTGGAGACAGAGACATGGAAGTTGGATTAACTACTAATGGTGTATTATTAGATAAATTAGAACATCATAAAAATTTAACTTGGTGTAGAATAAGTAGTTCAGATGACAGAACACCAAATTATGAAGCAATAGAAAGAGCATTAAAGACAAATCCAGAAACTGATTGGGCATTTGCACATGTTGTAACTAGAAATCCAAATTATGATACTATAAGAGATATAAATAGTCTTGCTAATATCTTTAAATTTTCTCATGTTAAAATACATCCAGATTTATTTGATATAGATAATGTTCCAATGGGTGAAGTAAAAAAGTTCTTAAAGACTAAAGGAAGAAGAGTTATATATCAAGATAGAGAGAATATTACAGAAGGAACAAAAGATTGTTATATTGGTTTAGTAAAACCTATGGTTTCACCTGAAGGTGTTTTCCCATGTTGTGGGGCACAATATGCAATAAAAGGACAGAGAAGAGATATGGTAGATAAAATGAAGATTGGAGAAGTTAGTGATTTAGCAAGTATATTAGATAGTCAAAAACCATTTAAAGGTAAAATTTGTGATATTTGCTACTATTCCCAGTATAATAACGCTTTAAGTAAATTAAAAGAAACACCAAAACATAGGAGTTTTATATGACTAAAAAAATCAAACTAGGAATACCAATACATAAAGGTGCAGTGCAATGGGGACATATAGAGAAAAAGATGATGATGGAAGAATTTGATGTAGTACATAACTTAGATAAAGCAGATATAATATTCTTTTGGAATACTGTAGTTGATACATCTGTTGATTTAAAGAAATGTTTCGTATTTGCACAGGAAAGTCCTTTAACAAGTCATAGAAGATGGATATATGCTAATCCAGAATTATTTCATACAGCAGTATTTCATGACCCAGAAGGAGAGAATCAGTTAAGATTTTCAGATAATCCATCTGTGTTTCCTTGGGTACCTACTGAAGGAAGAGACTTACATAGAGAAGATACAACTATCACAGATAGGATAGTATTTTATGCTGGTGCTAGAAAGTCTGATAACTATAAAAAGGTTATAGATAATTTCGATACTATCATTTTGTGTACACCTAGAAATAAGATGGTTTCTTTACTTTCAAAATATCCTAATGTGAGAATATATGGATTAGGTTGGGAACCTAAAATTAATGCTATTTGTGGAAAATCCACACGATTATTTGATAAAAAGTTAATAAAACCAGATGAAGGTGGGAATTGGAGAATAGCTAAAATAGAAGATGTAAATGATTGTAATGCGGACTTCCATTTGTGTATTGAGAATTGTTATCAAAGAAATCTTGTTACAGACCACTTTCACGATGGATTTACTTCTGATAGAGTTGTATTATATTTAGGTTGTAAGAATATAGAAGATTATGTTCCAACAGATTGTTTTGTAGATTTAAGACCATACTTTGATACAAAGAAAAAAGAGTTAGATGTTAAGAAAGTTATGGAGATTGTAGATAACATGACACAAGAAGAGTATGATAAAATTCTTAATAATGCTAGAGCTTGGAGAAAATCAATAGTAGGGAAGTATAAAGAAGAATCTATAAAGTTTACTAAAAGATTAATAGAGAGGATAAAATGCAAACACTAAGAGAAAAATTAAAAGAATTGAACTATGAAACAGAAGTTGAAGTAAGAAATTCAACAAAGTTTGCTAAAGAACATTTTGGAGCAAAGCCAGTTATAGCTATTGAGATAGGGGTTAAGACTGGAGGACATGCAGAAACAATTTGTAGTAATCTTAATGTAGAAAAAATGTATTTAATAGACCCTTGGATTCCATATAAACAATTATATAATGGAAAAGAATTGAAGTATTATGCACCTCCAATGGCTTACGAATTAACAAAAGAAAGATTTGCAGACTTCAAGAATATCACTATAATGAAAGGATTTTCTATTAATGTTGTAAGAAGTATTGCAGATAATTCTATAGATTATATTTATGTTGATGGTGACCATGATTATGAAGCAGTTAAAGAAGATATAAAAGTTTGGCATTCTAAACTAAAAAAAGGTGGGATAATGGCAGGACATGATTATGGTGATAAATGGATAGGAGTTAAAAAAGCTGTAGATGAATGGGAAGAAAAGAATAAACTTGATTTTACTATATCAAAAGATGAATGGTGGTACATAAAATGAAATACCTAATAATTTGCCCATGTGGAAAAGAAATGAATCTTATACATAGATTCAGAGGTAGAAAATATTGCTCTATAAAATGTAGAAAAACATACTATAAGAGAAAGAGTGGATTAAAATATGAGAAACACAAAGAAAATCCAACATCATTTAAGAAAGGACAAAGCCCATGGAATAAAGGAAAGAAGTATAAATGTAAAAATCCAAAACAAAGTAAGGGTTATATTAATTCTCATGGCTATTTGGTATTTTATAAAAATGGAAAAGAGATTTTAGCACATAGGATGATTTGGGAAAAGTACCATGGGAAGATTCCAAAAATGTATGTAATTCACCATAAGGATAGAAATAAATTGAATAATGATATTTTTAATCTTCAACTAACAACAAGTTCGGAACATTCAAAGATACATTATCCAGATAAAAAGGAGAGATTTACGAATGCAAAAAAGAAATAAGTGGTTAATTACTGGCATCACGGGATTTTGTGCTCCTAATTTAGCTAATTATCTAATTGAAAGAGGAGATACTGTTGTTGGTTTAGTGAGAGGTGCAAATGGAAGAGAACAAGATATAAGAGATATAGTACCAGATAGAAATATGAGAAAAATGGAATTTCTGTATGGTGATTTTACTAGAAAAAGAGATATGGATAGAATCTTTGCAGATACTTTTAAGAATAAGTTTGATGGTGTTTTCCATCTCGGAGCTATGAGCCACCCCCCTACAAGCTTTACAGACCCAGAAGGAACTTACGATGCTAATTTTGAAGGTACAAAGAATATAGTAGAATCTCTTAAAAAGTATCAAAGAGAATGTGCTATGATGTTTTGTTCTACTAGCGAAGTATATGGAGAAGTTCCAGAAGATAAACAACCTATGGGTGAGGATTGTCTAATTAGACCTGTTAATCCATATGGTTGGAGTAAGGCATTATCTGATGTATATGTTTTAGGACATGCGAATATATTAGCAAAACCATTCGACTTACCATTCTTTGTAACTAGAGCTTTTAGTCACACGGGATTAAGAAGAGGTAATAAGTTTTCAATCAGTTCAGATGCATATCAATTAGCAAGAATAAAGAAAGGATTACAAGAACCAACAATTAGTGTGGGTACATTATCAAGTAAAAGAGTAGTAATGGATGCAAGAGATTGTGTTCGTGCTTATGCTATGTTGATGGATAGAGCAGTTAAGAGAGATTCTAGAGTAATTGGCGAGGCTTTTAATGTAGGTGGTGATGAACTTTATACTATGGGTGAGTTACTAGAAGAAATGATTAAGATTTCAGGACTAGAAGGAAAAGTAGAGAAATTTGTTAATCCAGACTTTGTAAGAAAGATAGACATACCAGTTCAAATACCTAATTCAGATAAACTAAGAAATTTAACTGGATGGAAACCAGAGATAGATATAAAAACTAAAACACTACCAGATTTATTAAAATATTGGGAGAGAAAAATATCATGTTAAAGGTAATGGTGTATCAGCCTGGGAGATTTGGAGATATTCTATTTACAATACCTATAGCTAGAAGATTAAAAGAAAAAGGTTATGATGCTCATTTTATGATTAAGGGACAATATAAACAACTTATGCCACATTTTCCAGATATAAACTTTCATGAATTTGAAAACGATGAACCAATGTATGACCATATTTCTATAGAACCTTGTATATTCTTACCACTTTGGCATGGTGCAACATTCTTCAAAGGAGATAAAAATCATAAAAAGGAAATAATGTCAGATAAATATGCAATGTATAATATAGTTATGAAAGATAATTTAGATATTAATGCTTATTGGAGAAATTTAAAATTTAAGAGATTCCCAGAGAAAGAAAATAAACTATTTAAATCTCTTGGCTTGCAAGAAGGAGAAAAATATGTTCTTGTAAATGGTGTACATTCTAAAGGTAAATCAAGTTTCTCTGTTAAAACAGATTTAAAGAAAGTGGAATTTACTATAAATAAAGAATTTACATTACTAGATTGGAGTAAAGTAATTGAATGTGCTGAAGAGATTCATACAGTACACACATCTTTACTTTATTTAATTGAAGTTTTGAATACAACAAAGAAATTACATGTTTATGATAGAATTTCTGGAAATGTACCAGTAATGCATCTAATGAGTAAAAAATATAAGGAGCATCAAAATGACAAAAGAAATTAATTGGAGACAAGTAAAAAATAATCTAATAATAAATTATCCAAATGGTGAAATTTATTTTAGGATGCCTAAGGAATGGAAACTAAAAGATACACATAAAGATTTGATAGTTCTTGCAGAATATTTATTATTTAGTCCTTTCTGTGATACAGGAATAGCAAATCATAAATTTACAAGAAAGAAAGGAAAAGCTATTGGTTTAGCATTTAGTGGTGGTGTGGATTCTACTGCGGCTATGGAATTATTAAAACCTCTAGATGTTAAATTAGTATATCATCAGAGAGAAGGGTTTCTTCAAACATCTATGAAACAAGATAATGCATTACTCATGATTAAGAAAATGAAAGAAGAAGTGATTAAAATCAAATCAAATCAAGAATTTATTCCAGAATCATTAGGGAAAAGACGAGGATTCTCTACAGATTATTGTGCAGGTATTGGAATAGTACTAATGGCAGATATGTTAGACTTGGGATATTTTGCTTCTGGTCAGATGATGGAATCTACACATTTAAGGAGAGGTTATAAATTTAGAAATTTTGAGTCTTCTAAATTTTGGCTAACTTTTGAACCATTATTCAAATTAGCAGGATTAGAAATATTAGGTCCTGTCTTTGGTTGTTCAGAAGTCATTACAAGTCAAATAGTAGAACAAACAGAATATGATAAATTGGCACAATCTTGTGTTAGAGGTACTAGTGGAAAAGGATGTAATGGATGTTATAAATGTTATAGAAAAAATGTTATTAAAGGTATAAATCCAAAATTTGTATCTGGAGAAGTGCAATATCTTTTAGGACAGAGACCACTAAAGCAAGCAGCATCGTTAATATATTCTATGAACAAATATGGAATGAAAATAAAAGGTGTTGAAGAGTATAGTGAAATGAAATTAGAATTTATAGGTGGGCATTACGACCCTATATTAGATTTACTCCCAATAAAAATAAGGAAAGTAGTAAAAAAGAATCTAAAGAAATTCGGAATAAAATCTATGACTAAAAAACAAATAATAAATATGAAGGAGTTTGATATATCAAAATGATTTTTGAAAATAAATTCGTAATGAAGTATAGAACTGAACCTAATCCTAAAGCTGGAAGCCAACATGGAGAAGAAGGTATTATAAACGAGATATTTAAGAGATTAGGAATAGATACTGGTTGGATAGTTGATGTTGGAGCTTGGAATGGAAAGGCATTTAGTAATACATTTAAGTTAGTAAAAACTGGTAGGTATCATGCTGTAGAAATAGAAGGTGTAGATGATAAGTTTAGATTTGGTGCATTATTGGAAACAGCAAAAGAATTTCCAAAAATTACACCAATTAATGAGTTTGTAAGCAAGAAAAAAGGTTCTGGTTGTGATTTAGATAATCTATTAAGAAGAACAGAGATTCCAAATGATTTTGAATTTCTAAATTTAGATACAGATGCATATGATTATCATTTCTGGGATAATCTAGAATACTATTCTCCAAAAGTTGTATGTATTGAATTTAGTCCTAAATATCTGTTAGAAAGCAATATCAATAATAAAATCCCAAATAAAGGTGACTATGATGGTTCTAGCTTTATTTCATTAATTAGATTGGGTTCAATGAAAGGATATACTTTCGTTTGTGCTTGTGGATGTAATATGTTCTTTGTTAGAAATGATTGGTTTAAAGAGTTGGGAGAATTAAAATGACTAAAGTAATGATAGGACATAGGTCACTAGCAAATGTTAAGATGTTTGAGGATGCTGGATTAGAGATAGTTGAAGACCCCTCAGTAGCAGATTTTATTATGTCTGGAGCAACTGTTCCAAAATTTGCTAGAGATAAGTTACATAAAGTTATTATGTTTCAAGGAGAAGCACCATTAACAGACCATAGAAAGTGGTGTTATAATAATTTTGATAAATTCCATACAGTTTTCTGTTATAATCCAAAAGGAGATAATCAATTTCCAATATCTGATAATCCAATCTTCTTTCCATTTACTCCTGGGAAGAAATTAGATATAAAAAGAAAAAGTACAAAGATGACTAAAAGAGGAATTTTCTATGCTGGTGGGAATACTCGTGGTGTGTGGACAAATGTGAAGGATACACATGGAGAGATAATTCTAAAAGAGACTAGGGATGAAATAGGAAGAAGATTAATAAACAAATATACTGATTCCACAATTGTAGGTTATGGATGGCATGAAAATACTAAAGATGTTATCACGAACTGGAGAGTACAGAAATTAGAGGACATTGAGAAATCAGGTTCAGACTTTCACTTATGTATGGATAATTGTATGTATTCTAATTATGTTACTGAAAAAATACATGATGGCTTTATATCAGATAGAGTAGTTTTATATCTTGGTGAACCAAACATAGAAGAGTTGATACCTAAAGATTGTTTCATTAATCTTAATCCACTATTTAATAAAGAGACTAAAGAGTTTGATTTTGATAAATTAATTGAAATAATAACAACAATGACACAAGAAGAGTATGATAAGATAATAAACAATGCTAGAAAATGGAGAGCTTCATTTGAAGAGAAAGAGTATTATGATAGATATGCACAATTAAATCAATTTATGATTGATAGGATAAAAGGTATAAAATGAGATTTATAGATTACTTTAATGAAAACTATTATGAATTGCTTGGATGTTACAGACAAGAGACTTTTAGAAAAATCTTTGAATTATTGGGTGATAAAGAACTAAAGATAGTTGAAACAGGAACAGCT
>Ga0075122_10002234_pt1 | contig 12926 bp, 24 predicted proteins | sample AntAceMetag02UKB_FD_69790 | JGI IMG/M metagenome (GOLD analysis project Ga0075122, IMG submission 69790) | Saline lake microbial communities from Ace Lake, Antarctica - Antarctic Ace Lake Metagenome 02UKB | ecosystem: Environmental > Aquatic > Non-marine Saline and Alkaline > Saline | place... | reverse complement strand
CGTAGTTGACAAGCTCCGAATCGCCATCGCAAAACTTGACAACAGCCAAGGAGGTGCGGCATGAGCAAGGACAAACGCCGCGATGAAGACTTGAGCTTCAACGAGCGTCTTGCGTTGTTGAGGGTTGAGCGTGCAGACAACGACAGCCTTATGCGGGTAATCTCAGACCGCGACGCCGAGATTTTGCGGCTCACGGCAGAGCTTTCTCCAGTGCGCGACGCGCTGCAACAGCTCAAGGCGGCATGCGGGAATCATCGCTACCACGAATCGTTGCTTGAGGAAATCAGGGGGCAATATGTTGACGAGACATTGCCCGAAGAGATTTCAATTCATGCCGCGGCTTTCTATCACGCAAGGGCGCTCCTAAAAGGCGCGGTGCATGACGTCTTTACCGTCGCCCACGAAATCGCTGCGATGGTAGAGCCCGCGCAACCCGAAACGCAAGAGGACGTATCATGCCCGACAGCATAGCAGGCCAGTACGAGCGCGCTATGGAGCGCCAAGAGGCCGACGCCGAGCGCGCCGAGGATATCGCCGAAGCCAAAGCAGCGCACGAAACCGCGCGGGTAGCCGCCAGTGAAGCCGCCGGACTTCGCGAGGAAGCCGACCAGGCGCGAGCAAATGCTAAAGAATGCGACGCCGAAGCAACAGAACTGGAAGCCGCGGCTGAGTACGCAGAGCAGGCCGCCAATGATGCCGAGGCCGAGGCCGCCGAGTGGGCCGGGATGGGCCGATGACGCGCGTACCCATAACCGCAGGCCGTCACCCGCGCTGGCGCGTGCTCGCATCATGGCTGACGTGGACCGACGGCAGCGAAGCGGCCGGCCGCGCGTTCTGCGCCAAGTACAGCACCGGCAAACACATGACGGACCCCGACGAACTGCTCAACATGAAGCCACGCCAACGAAACCGGGAGACTACCAATGCCTAAGCCACGCCCCATGACCACACGCCCGCTGAGCCTCTACCTCGCCGGCCCGATGACCGGCATGCCGGACTTCAACTACCCCGCGTTCAACGCCGCCGCCAAGCGCCTGCGAGCCGACCCGCGCGTGGCGCAACTGGTCAACCCGGCGGAGCGATTCAATGGCAGGACCGACCTACCGCACAAAACCTATATCCGGGCCGCGCTTCAGGCCGTCAAAGAGCTGTATCCGGGCTACTGGTTGCATGCCGACCACCCCGCCCGCAAGCGCATAGCCCGCGCCATTGCCCTGCTGCCCGGCTGGACCGACTCCCCCGGCGCCATCGCCGAGGTCGCGCTCGCCAAGGCGCTCGGGTACAAGCTGCTCGACGCCGAGACACTTTCGCCGCTGGACGTGACGCTGACCGCGCATGTATGGAATCAGAAGGCCGCCGGGAAGGATGAATCGCTATGAACTACCGGCGCGAAAGCAATTCCGGTTTGCAGGCCGCCAATCTGCCCTGTAAACCGCCATGGTCAACGACTTATGGCGAATTCCAGTACCTCGTCGCCGAGAAGATGAAATTCAAAACACCCGAAAACAGCACTCAACTCGTTGGCAATCAAGGGTTTTACAGGTTTTCAAGCGAGACCCCCAAAAACAGCTCCGGTACGCAGGCGACGCCGGCCCTCTCCCCACACACCCATAGGGGGTGTGGTGGGGAGCTGGCCTGTGCTGCGTTGTCTGCTCTGGTACTGATCGGCCAAAAACTGTCAAACCGAAAATGCCCGCAACAAGGAGAAAGACCATGAGCGACGAACCGAAGGACAAAATCGTGCTGGCTGCTGTGCAAGCATGGGTAGACGCCGACACTGAACCCGATGAAGGGCGCTGGGCACTTATGGAGTTCACGCCCGGCGAGGATCTCATGCTGGAAATCCACGTTGGAGATCAGAGCATCAACATCGAGGCGGCGGCTTCCGTTGCTGAGATCGACAAGTATTGGAAAGGCTGACGCCATGACCGTCGCCGACAGCATCGCCCCGCAGCCGTACCAGCCCGAGATAGCGCCGTGCCCGTTCGGCTGCCCGCTGCCGCCGCGCGTTGAGCTGGACGAAAAAACAAGCCGCTGGTATAAGGTACACTGTACGGCATGTTACTCTCACGCCGGGCTCTTCGACACGGCCGAGGAAGCCATTTCCCACTGGAACCTCGCCGCGGAGCCGGAGGCCGCGCTGGTTGCCACGTTCGCGGCGCTGCGTGATGTGCTGACCGCCCGGCGCGTTGGCTCGCTGCTGCCGGAGTCGGCCAGCCGGATCTTGCTTGAGGCGGTAGCCGAGACCGTGACGTCGCCGCTGGTGTACAAGCGGATTGCCGCGGCTATCGGCGAAGCGTGGGAGGACGCCGAATGCGAGTCTTAATCGCCTGCGAATTTTCCGGTATCGTCCGCGGGGCGTTTTCGTTGCTCGGCCACGACGCCATGAGCTGCGACCTGCTGCCATCCGAAGCGCCCGGCAATCACTATCAAGGCAACGCAAGTGACATCCTTCTTGACGGGTGGGACTTGATGATAGCGCATCCGCCGTGTACACATCTGGCCGTATCGGGCGCACGCTGGTTCAAGGACAAGCTACCAGAGCAAGCCGCCGCCTTGGACTTTGTGCGGCTCTTGCTTGATGCTCCGATTCCGCGCATAGCGCTTGAGAATCCGGTGAGCGTCATTTCAACCCGTATCCGCAAGCCAGACCAGATCGTCCAGCCGTGGCAATTCGGGCATGGCGAGACCAAGGCGACTTGTTTCTGGCTCAAGGGTCTGCCGGCGCTTACACCAACCAACATCGTCGAAGGCAGAGACGCCCGAGTTCACCGCCTGCCGCCCGGCCCCGACAGGTGGAAGGAACGCAGCCGGACGTGTCCAGGTATTGCGAACGCCATGGCTGCACAATGGGGCGGCGACATACGATGACGACCGACCCGACCCGCTGCCGGCACTGCGGACGCCGCGGCCTCCAGCAACGCCGCACGGACGCGCGCTGGACGCTGCACGAGGCCGACGGGCGCTTGCACGCCTGCACCCGGCGCGAGACCGTCCCGCCGATACCGACCAACTCGCTTGAACGCCAACGCAACGCAAGGAGACGCAAGACATGACACCCATCGACTGGCTACTTGGACCCGACGTCGGAACCAGCAGCAAGACGATCCTCGCCGTAATGACAGGCAGCACTATCTCGGGCAGCTTCGGAGCTTCCGTACCTTACGATCCGTCCGACTTCGGGCGCTGCCACCGCCTGCTTGGCCTTTTCCCGGAATGGCGTGCCCGCCTTTCGGAGGTCGCTGATGCCTACCCCCAGTGGGGGCCGCTGGTCGAAGCGTGGCCGGAGCTGACCGCGCTTTACGACGAAGAACACCCGAGCGGGACGTGCTTAAAGCTCTATAAGCGCATGCAGGAATTGATCGATGCCGGGCGTTTGGCCGCGGGCTGGGAACGCACCGGGCCGCATGGCTGGAAAGGGCCGTCCGAACAACAGTCGTTTGAGCTAACCGCCGACGCGTTAGACGCCCTCACAGAGGATAACTAAGCAACGCAAGACGAAACGGAGGAAGACGCTATGACAGACGAACACGCCAAGAGTTGTCAGCACATAGCTAATGCCGACAACGGGAGCATCGTCCACGCTACCACAACGCCCAGACAGCCGAACGAATGTTGTGACAGTATCCGCGGCCAGCTAACCCGGCTTGCCGAGGCCAACCCCGGAGAGGAACAACAGCGACAGTGCCCGACTTGCGGGTTGTGGTTCAGCGAGAAAGTCTTTCCGCCTTCCAGGCCGAGCAACCCTGCCGCGAAGACCCCAACGCCAGTTGCCTATGCTTGCCCGCTCTGCGCCAGCAAGACCTACAACGCCGAATCCGAGACGGATCACTTTGAGCCCAAAGATCTTGTCGGCGAATTCAGGTGGCCATGCCACGCCTGCCAGAACCTCGAGTATGCGCTCAAGGACGGCCCGTGCCCAGGCTGCCGGCACTATGCCTCGTAACCATTCCCGGTGCGCGGTTAGCATTAGCGCCCGACGCCCGCTATAGTATCTTCGACGGCGGCACTTTCGCCGCTCGCACCGGTCCAAAGCATTACCGCCAGACGACGCAGCACCAAGGAGGCGTATGGCTGCAAGCGTAGAGAACGGCCCCCCGCGGTTCCAGCGAGCCCTTGGCGGCGGCTCACCTTACCTGGCCGTTGGGGGCTACTGCGTTGAAGCCTAACCATGACAGCCCGCGAAGATCAGTTCTGCATCGAGTTCGCCCGCGGCGACTGCCCACACCGAACTGCCGCCATACGAGCGGGTTACAGCGCAAAAAGCGCCGCCCAGCAAGCCGCGAGACTGTTAACAAAGGCGCATATCAAGGCCAGAATCGCCGAGCTGCGGGCCAAGGTAGAGCGCGCCGCAGTAGCCGACCTGCAAGAGGTATGCGAGGGCCTGACTTCAATCTTTCGAGGCGACCTGCCAGACTACATCCCCTATCTCGGCAAGCCCCAAGACCTGGCCGAAGCACCGAACACCAAGGCACTGCACAGCATCGACCTGAACGACGACGGCACTATCAGCAAGATCCGACTCAAAGACCCTATCCCGGCAGCAAAGGAGCTTGGCCGCTACCTCGGCTGGGACGATGGCCCGCCGCCGGACCCCGCCGCCGAGGCCAAGGCAATCGACGATTTCATTACGCAGGCCCGCGCCGCTACCGGGCTACCGCCGCAGGACGCAACGCTACCGCCAACGGAAGGACACACGCCATGAACGAGCAAGCTAACTCCAACGCCGAAGTAAACACCGCGACCCCCTGCCGCGCATGCCCGGCGGCTGCCCAGGACGCACAATCCCTCGCAGATGCCAACGCCGGCAAAGCCGGATTCTCCGAGTGTGCCGAATGCGGATTCGTCCATACCCGGTGCACGCCCATCGAGGCCAGCGCCGCCCCGCCCGCCGAACGCCAGCCCGACGGGTGGATCTTGCGCGAGGCATGGGATTCGCGAGAAATATATGCGTCGTTTGCTATCTACACGGCAAGCGCATTCGAGGGGGAGCCATCGGAGAACTATCGCCCGGTCTTTTTGAGCGGCACGCCGCCCCCGTCGCCAGCGGAGCCCGGCCCGGTCCTGCTGCACCTCGACGCCGCCCGCGACATGTGGAAGGCGCGCTGCCTGGAAAGCGACGCCAAGGCGAGCCGGCTGGAGGCTGAGATAGCCGCCAAGGCGCTCGCTCCGGTCGCCAGCATCGAATGCGTGCTGTGCTCCCGGCAAATCTGCACCGCTCCCAGCGCTCCCGAAACCGCCACCATTTGCTATCCGTGCCATGCGGAGGCAGTCGCCGCGCTGAAAGAAAGCCTACACCTGCTCCAGGACGGCCCGGTCGCCATGTGCCCCGAGTGCTGGCTGGCGATAAATGCGGATGACGTGGGCGATAGCGTCACCTGCGACGCCTGCGGCCAGACCTTCGCGGCCAAGCCGGACGCCAAGCCGGACGCCGAGCCGGAAGCGCCCGAGCCGCCCGAGGGCTTTGGCCTGCTGGCCGACGATGAGATAATTGTATTCGGCGACCTGGTGGCCTATGATAGTGAAGCGTTCGTTGATGCGTGTGGGAGCATTGGGGATCGCGTAAACACTGACAGCGCGCGAATCGCAATACGCCCCATCGAGCCCGAGCCCGAGTCGCCCACTTGGAACTGCGGCTGTACGTCGGGGCTTCCCGCCAGCTTGTCACGGTGCCCGCGCTGCAAAGACGAGCGCCCCACCCCCAAAGCGCCAGCCGCGCCGGTCATGGACGGGTACGCCGCCGTGGCGCTGACGCAAGAAGACGAGTGCCTTTGGATAGATGACCCGAGGAACAGGCTAAACATTCCGCTCGGTGAGCTTGAGCCGTTGCGCGTTGGCGGCCTCGCGTTCCTGCTGCCGAATGGCGAGTGGCAGATTCACTGCGACGGCGCGCCGCTCAAGTTCAGCGACGGTAGCGGGCTGCACCTGACTTACTATCCCGGCGATGTCGTGGTCCGCCCGGCGTTCGTCATGCTCGCCGCTGCCGACGCCGCGCAAGGGGAGGGCTGACCGATGCCAGGCTTTACCCCTGATCACCGAGCCAGCCTGTGGGTAGGCGGCTACGGCCTCTACTACGAGCCGCATAGCCCACTCGCCAACGCCGTCCACAAAGGCGCGCTGACCGAAAGCCCCGATGCGATGCTTGCCAAGATCGCCGAGGTCTTTCGTATCCCGGCGCACGTCCTTGAAGAAAACCGCCAAGCAAGGGAGCCTCACCGATGCCGAACACAGACCCGAGCCTGATAGCCGCTACCGAGATGGGCTACCTTCCCGGCAAGCCGCCGCCGAGCGAGGCCATGCAGAGCAAGTGCTCAGAGTGCGGTCATATCTATCCCGGCGATTGTTCCGTCGGCGCTCAGTGCCCGAAGTGCACCGCGCCGATGTACCCGGTCAACGCCGACTGCGTCAAGGTCTTCGACTGTGATGCCGGCAAGATGGTATACAAGCTTCGGCTGGAACTGCTACCCGCTGGCAGCGACAGCTTCGACGGCGTGTACGCGACGCTCAAGGCGCTCGAGGGCCGGCTCGCGGCCGCCGAGGCCAAGCTCGCCGAGTGGCGGCCGCCCGCCGGCTACCGAACGTTGCGACGTGACGAGTTGTCCTGCCCCCCGCCCGGATGGAAGGCAAAGAAGCCCTACCAAGAGCCGCCGACGGAACAAGAAATGGCGGACCACAATAGCGGGAAGGCCGAGCTATGAGTTATCCTATCACGGCAACCGAAGCGCAGCGCCGAGCTATCCGCGACGGCATGAGCCTGGCCGCGAAGCGCTTTGGCGTTATCTGTGAGCAGGTCAAGGCCGCTGCTGGTATCATGGGCAGAGGGTTGAATCAGGTTGTTCGGGCAAACCGGGAGATGGCAGAGTTTCGGAACTCGGGTCTATTCCGCCGGCAGCGCGAAAGCATGCGCCAAATGACGCGCGAGCTGGTCGCCATCCGCAAGGAAGCCCAGCGCGAGCACAGCGCCTACTACCCCGACGCACCCGCCAACGAAAGGACAAGACCGTGAGCCGCTACGCATCAACCGCCGAAGTCAAACAGCATCTTGCCGACAAGGGCATAGCCGCCATCGACATGATTTCCACGCCAGGCGGGACGCATTTCATTGTCATCCCGGCCCACGCGCCGCCAACGCCGCACGAGACCATGGCCACGGGCCGACCGTGGCGCAACGCCAACACCGCCAACGAAAGGGAAGGACGCCGCCATGTTTGAACTTGAAGGCATCGTAGTCGCCGACGCATACGACATCCCGCACAAGCAAGCCAACCTCAATTGGCGCATGGTCGAGGGCAAGACGAACGCTCACCCCTTCAACGGGCACAAACCGGGCGCGCTCAAGATTGTCTCCATGGAGATGGCTGCGCTTACCGGCTCGGCGACCGTGCAGTTCGGCATGGTGCGTCAGTTCGCCGACGCGGGCCGCTGTAATCAACGCATCCTGGCCGAGGTCGTTGCTTCGACGGACGGCTGCGAGCGCATCGACTTCGACACCGTGCAGCCGATAGCCGACGGCTACATCGTGGTCGTGAACCTGCGAGGTGCCACTTTGAAACAGGCCCTTGACAACGCGACCGAAGCTATGGCGCGAATCAACCACGACTCGTTCTGTGTCTTCCCGGCCCTTTTGTTGCAGGTCTGCGGCGGGAACGCCAAGGCTGTGTCACGCGCCGAAGACGGGACGCCTCAGTATGCGCAGTGTATCACGGCCTGTCGCGCCGCCCCCGATGCCGTGGGCTTGTATGAGCAGTGCAACTTCAACGGGATAGCGTCCCAAGCGGAAAGGGTGCCAGCATGAGCGACCAGGTACAGTGCTGCGTCTGCGAGGATCTTATCGATTCGGGCAACTGGAAGCGCGTCGGCTCGGCGCAGAAGTTCGTGTGCGTCCCGTGCATCGAGAATCGCCTGCGGGTGATCGAAGAGCCTGGCCAGGTAGCGTACTGCGAGCAGTGCGAACGCGGGTTCCGGCTCCCCAACGATGCTGCCTACCCCGAGCCGAGTATTTGTCCGGGGTGCGTCGTCGGTGCGTTCAAGGCGTTTGCGGTCCAGTGGCGGCTACGCGAGCAGGCGAACCTCGACGCTTTCAATGAGAACGCCGCCGCGGCCGTCAAGGCTAAGGCCGAGATAGCCGAGGCCCAGGTCCGCATAGCCGAGATAGCGCAGGACCATGCCGACGCCGTGAAGTGGCGCGAGTACGCCGCAAGCCCAAACTAAGGACACCTGACCGTGGCTGACTACAGGATAGAGCCGGCCTTTGCCGAGACCACGACGCAACGCTTGTTGCACGAATACTACGACTCCGACGGCGCGCGCCAGGCGGCCTTTGACGTACAGGTGTACCGTGGCGAGACCGTCGAGCTGCGGCTCACGCTCTACACTTCCGGCGCGGCTGCTGACTTATCCGGCATGGATTCGTTCAAGATCGCCGGCAAAGACCCGGATGCGCTTGACGGCGTGAACTTCCTGTTTGAGTCCACCGACACGACGACATCGACGTGGACCGACAAGGCGCTCGGCCTGCTCGGTTTCACCATCGACATGAACACCGCCGAGATTGACACTTTCCTGGCGAGCCTCACTAAGAGCGTAACCATTGACGTAATCGAGACCGACGCGGCTGGCGACGAGGTGCTGCTACTGGTGCATGATTTTATCTTTCTTATCCCGGATGTTATCACTGGCAACGAGGGCAACCTAATCGGCATCACGCCGTCGAACTTCAGCGACGTGCGGGAAGAGACGGCGCACGGCTTCGCGGTCGGCACGGTCTACCGGCACGACGGCAGCAACTACATCAAGGCGCAGGCGAACTCTAAGACGGGCTCGCATGCGGTTGGCATTGTGCGCGCGGTGCCCAGCGTCAACACCTTTCGCGGCACGTACTTCGGCCCGATCACTGGGCTGTCTGGCCTGACGCCGGGCGCGCTGTACTACGTTTCCGCCGCCACGCCAGGCGCGCTAACGACTACCGAGCCGGCGGGCGATGGCGAGTGGAGTGCGCCCGTGCTGCTGGCGATCAGCGCTACCGAGGGCGTGGTCAATCCGTACCGGCCCTCAACCTGGATCACCGACGCGAACGGCGATCTCTCGACGGCGCAAGACGTGGCGATCACCGGCGCGCTTACCTATCCGAGCCAGGTATCAGCGTTCACCGATCTTAGCGACACACCGGCGGCCCTGGCAGCGCAGGCGCTCAAGGTTCTGCGGGTCAACGCCGGCTCAGACGCTATCGAGTTCTTCACGCTCTCGCTGGTCACGACGCTTTTGGGGCTGACGGACGCGCCCTCCACTTACGCCAGCCAGGCACTTAAGTACCTCCGCGTGAACGCCGGCGAGGACGCGGTAGAGTTTGCCGTACTGACGCTGGTGACGACGCTGCTTGGGTTGACCGACACGCCAGCCAGCTATTCCGGGCAGGCCCTGAAGGTCCTCCGGGTGAATGCCGGCGAGACCGCGGGCGAGTTCGCCGTTGTCTCCCAGCTCGACGCCGCGGACGGCAGCCCGACGGCGGTCATCAGCGCCGACGCCAGCGGCAACCTGGTCATCGCCCAGGCGGCGGCGGGTCGGCTCGCGACGGGCGGCCTGGGCAACCAGGGGCAGGTGGCGCTGGGGGCGCACCTGGACCAGCACGACTGGCTGCTGAAGCGCGACGTCGATGGCGGCTCGAGCTACAACGAGGACGGGGCGGTCCTGGCCTTGCAGCGCGACGTGACCAACGTCGGCGCCGAGTCGGGCGACTTCCTGCGCTTCCTGAACGCGGCCGGCACGGCGCTGGCCAAGGTGGACAAGAACGGGGCGGCCACGCTCAACGGCGGCTGGAAGGTGCCGGTTTCGGTGAAGCTCTTCGAGACCGACGATGACCACAACTACACGAAGTACAAGCTGGTCCTGCGCGAAGCGGTCGACGGCGACGACGTGATGTCGATCCAGTCGGGCGCAGGCGGGGTCATGATCGGCGGAACGTGGGCCAGGCTCGACGCACCGGACGACGGGCTGGGGGTCGAGGGCGAGCTGAAGCTGGGCGGCGCGCTGAACCACGACGGGGCGACCGCCGGTTTCTTCGCCACGGCTCCCGCGGCGCAACCGGCGAAGGCGAGCTACAACAACTGGGAGGCCCCGAGCGACCTCGCGGATGCGCTGGCGGCGCTGGGGCTGGTGGACGCTGGCGGCGGGGCGGCGAAGGCGAGCCGGCAACTGGCGCAGAGCGGGACGCTGGGCGGCAACCAAACCAACATCGACATCACGAGCCTGGACATCAACACGGACGGGCGGTACCTGCTCGAGCTGCAACTGGAGCACGCCGGCGGGGCCATCGGCGACGCCAACCTGGGCGTCTACTTCGAGGCGGACTACACGGCGACGAACTACGACGCCTGCATGACCTCGTCGGACAACGGCGGGGTGGCGTCGGCGGCGTCGAACGACTCGAACTGGGGCTACCTCGAGGACGGGGCGCAGGTCACGGCGGTGCTCGAGATCTGGCGCGACATCAAGGGCAACCCGGTGGTTGCGGCGCGGGCCTTCGGCTTCGAGGGGTCGAGCAACCTGCAAGACACCCGCACCTTCGTGCGCAAGCAGGGGGCCGAGACCAACATCACCTCGGTGCGGATCGCCAGCGACGTGGCGAGCGCGCTGAAGACCGGCAGCAAGTGGTTCCTCTGGAAGGTGGCCGCGTAACTCTGACTACGAGAAGGAGCAGGGCATGGAAACGCTGGCAGTAGACAAGCAAGTAACGCCGCCCAAGGTGGACCGGTGGGAGGTCGAGGAGGTCTGCTTCCGCCCGAGCCTGGCGGAGGTGTTCATCAGCATCCGGAAGGGCCACGGCAAGGGCGGCAAACTGGTGGCAACGACGCGCGACAACCTGACGCTTCGGGGCAAGGCCGCGACGGCCTACGAGGCGGCGTTCCGGGCCAAGGGGATGAAGGCGGCAACGAAAGCAGCACTCAAGAAGGCTAAGCGGGTATGACCCCAGAACAGGCACTAGCGAACGTGCAACGCGTGTGCGAGTCGTTCCAAGGCTACGACCTAGCCGGGGCGCGGGCGGTCGAGCAGTCGTTGCAGGTGATCGCGACGGCGCTCCACAAAGGCGCGTCGCCGGAACCGGCAGAAGAAGAAACGGAAGGGGCCGAGGAATGAAACGAATCGTTGGTTGCATCCTGTTCGCGTTGTTGTGCGTCCTGGCTGGGTGCGGGCTGCACCGCGCCCTATCGGGCCGCTTGCCCGCCAGCGGTGCGGCGATTGACAAGCTGGCCTTGCCGACGGCAGGCCTCGCCGCTCCGGCCCCCGCGGCGCAGACGGTGAAGCTGGCCGCGGCCGAGATCGGCGAGGCCGCCGCGAGCGCCCGGCGGCTGGCTGTCGAGGGCGGCGAGCAGGCCCGTCACGTCGATGTAACCGCGTCGGGTAGGCTGGGCTACTATTGCATCGGTCTGACCGTGCAAGACGGCAAGTCGCCCAACCTGATCACCTTCAAGCCGGAGGAGCTTACAACCGTCGAGGCCATAGACGCCGTATGGCAAGAACTGGTCGCCAAGGAAGCCGCCCATCCCTTCTACGCAAACCGCCAACTCGCCGAGGTGCCAGTATGACCGCCGCGACCGAAGCCAAGCCGAAGCCGAAAGTCATCTGTGACAACGCCGAGTGCGGGCGCGAGTGCACCGAGCAGTTCGACCATCGCATCTTTCATCATATCAAGGACGGCAAGAAGCATAAGCGCTACTACTGCTGTTCGTGCCTGGACGCCATGCAGCGGGTCCAGCAGTGGCACCCGCGCAAGCTGAAGCCCGTCGCCGTGCTGAACCTGGCGCAGGCCGAGGAACGCATCGAAGAGCTGGCCGTGCCGGGGCAGAAGATTCCGGCGAAGGTCGGCGAGGCGCTGGCCAAGGGCAAGTCCATCAAGGCCGGCGCGTTCACGTTCTGCAAGCCCGGCGCGCATGGCAAGCCGCTGCCGAAGGCGAAGGAGGTGGCGCCATGAACTATCGACCAGCCGCTTTGATCGAACACAAAGACCTTCCCATTCGAGGCATCCCCGCCGATTGCCTTCGACACAAAACGCGATTCCGGGCAGATGATCTTGGGAGATTGTTTCTGCGCTTCGACGGCTGGACCGAGGCGCACTATCTGTGCGTGTCGGAAGACGGCCAGGCGCTCGAATCGCTTGGCGTGTATGCGGTCAACTCAGAGCTTGTCGGCTGGCGCTGGGATGCGAACGACGCGGGGCCGAAGGATACGATGCTTGACCAGCTTCGCGCCGCGCTCCGGGCCTGCGGCAAGGGCGTCACCTATCCGCCAGCGGAGGCCCCCGCATAATGGTAGCTCTCCCGACAAAGCGCTGGACGCCGATGAACCTGCATCCGAAGCAGCTTGCCATGATGCAGACTCGGGCGCGCTTCAACGTCGTGGCCGCCGGACGGCGCTCTGGCAAGACCGAGCTAATCGGCAAGCGCGGGGCGCTGCTCAAGCTCGGCGAGTACTTTCGCAGCCGGCCCGGCGCGCGCGTCGCGGTCACGGCCCCGACCCGGCAGCAGGCGAAGGACATTTTCTGGCTGGATCTGATCGCCTTAATACCTTCCCGGCAAGTTGTCAAGCGTAGCGATAGCGAGTTGTCGTTCAGACTCATTAACGAATGCGAGCTGCACGTCATCGGTCTTGATAAGGCGCAGCGCTTTGAGGGCCAACCGTGGGACGGCGCGGTGGTAACGGAGGCCGCCGACGTTAAGCCCGATGTCTGGCAGAGCAACATCCGTCCGGCGCTATCAGACCGCCAGGGCTGGGCCTGGATCGAAGGCGTGCCCGAGGGGCGAAACTGGTTCTACGATCTGGGGAAGCTAGCGCAAGCCGACACGACCGGCGAGTGGGCTTACTGGCACTGGACAGCCGCCGAGACTATGCCGCTATATCTTGGCGCTAAGGTAGCCGAGGCCGAACTTGCA
>Ga0075122_10002229_pt1 | contig 12944 bp, 9 predicted proteins | sample AntAceMetag02UKB_FD_69790 | JGI IMG/M metagenome (GOLD analysis project Ga0075122, IMG submission 69790) | Saline lake microbial communities from Ace Lake, Antarctica - Antarctic Ace Lake Metagenome 02UKB | ecosystem: Environmental > Aquatic > Non-marine Saline and Alkaline > Saline | place... | reverse complement strand
TTCTGAACGTTAGTCCGATACCATTAATGGGCTCAATGTTTTCTGGGATATTACTTGTCAGAATGGGTAGGCCATAATGCATGGCCTCAAGAAGCGCCAATGAAAGCCCTTCCGATTCTGAGGGATGGATGTAGGCAAAGGCATTCTTAAAAAGGAGTTCCAAGTCCTTTCCTACTTGTTGGCCCGTGAAAATAATATTTGGGTTATTTGCAGCTAAACTTTTAAGTTCTGCTAAATAATTGTCTGTATATGATGGCTTGCCAACTATAACCAACTTTTTTTTCAGTTGAGCTTTTGGATCTAAGTGATTGTAGGCTTCAATAAGCGTATGAATACCCTTATGCTTGACAAGCCTATTAACGGTTATAAGGTAGCCTCTTGGCAAGAGGCTCCATTTTTTATCAAGAACCTTCTGTTCGGATTTTGTAGCAATCTTATTTACAGATTTTTGCTCTGTTGCATTTGGGGTATAGACAATGTCTTTACCGTAAACAGCCTTAGCATAGCGCTTGAGTGTTCTTGAAACCGCAATAGTTTTGTGAGGAACCAAAACCGAGAATGCCTCACCTAGTCTCAACGATAGTCTGGCTAGCAGTGACCATTTTTGATGATAATAATCTTGGCAATGGAAAGTAGAAACGACCCTTAGGCTGGGTTTCAAGAGTCTTGGTAGCCATGCAAAAAGAGATGGGCCGATTCCATGATAATGAATAATGTTTAAATCTTTTAATTTATAAATAGCATGCAAACTTGCAAAGAAAGTGTGTGATGCTGCATCAAGATTTTTCGTTTTAAGAGATCTGAGGCTGATCAACTTAACTTTCTTATAGTTTTTTTTGTGTTTTGGAGAATAGTGAGGCCGGGTATAGGCAAGAACCTCATGGCCAAGATCTGATAGTTTCAACGACAAATGTTCGACATGTTTTTCAATGCCGCCTGATTTGGCTGGTATTCCTTTTTGTCCAATCATTGCTATCTTCATGAGTGTTTTTTATCTAAAGCCTTTTTGTAAATTTTTATTAGTTCTTCGTAATGTTTTTCTGGAGTAAAGTTTCTCTCGACAAACAACCTAGCTGCTAGCCCCATGGTCCTGATGGTGCAGGGCTGATGATAAAGGGAGCTAATCTTTTCTTTTAAGTCTTTGCTATCACCTGGATTAAACAGTAAACCATTCTTACCATCATTTATCATCTCAGGCAACCCGCCAAGATTGCTTGCTATAACAGGCTTGCCTAAGGCGAAGGACTCAATCACAGAGAATGGAGCGTTCTCGTAAGAAATAGATGGCACGACCACGAAGGCAGACCCCTTAATAATGTCTTTAAGCTCTTGGTCGTATTTTGCTCCCATAAATTCTATATTATTGGCACCGTTTTTGTTGGTGAAGCTTTCTAGCTCTTCTCTTTGAGGTCCATCTCCTACAATTTTTAGGTTGATATCTTTCAATCCAGAAATAGCTTCAATAAGGGTTTTTATTCCTTTCTGGCCGTGAAGTCGACCAAAACATAGAATATATTTTCCTGGAGCAAACTCTGGATCGAACCTATCAATCTCCATAAATGAAGTTATTTTTGCTACTTTCTGGCTTGGAAAACCGTTTTTTACAAGCTTCTTTGCTAGAAAGTTCGAGGGGGCAATAAAATAATCAACATTTTTTATGTAAATTTTAGAGAATTTTTCAAAGTACAATCTCAAAGCGGCAATGAAACTGGCTGCAAAAGAGTTTTTAATGCATTTATGTTTCGCGGCTTTCCAATACTTACCACCAGCGCAAGATTCATGGACGCTATCCTCAAGATATAAATTATAATTAGGGGAGATTAGGTGAAAATCGTGAACAGTCTGAACTATCGGTATCCCCATTTTTTTAATCACAGGAAGAATCGAGGGGGTAATGTGATGGTAGATATTGTGAAAATGAACAATATCTGGCTTTTCTTCCTGTAGTAACTTTTTTATTTTCTTTCTTGCTTCGAAAGAATAAATTAATTTAAAAGCATTTTTTAATGAACCGAAAGAAGCTTTAGGATTGCTTAAATCTTGTTCTTGAACAAAATATGAGCTATAACTAGAGGGAAGAGCGTCTTTATCTTTCATGGAAAACACTTGGATCTTGTGAGATTTTTTCTCTAAAAGTGTGATTAACGACAAAAGGTATCGACCAACTCCGCCCGATCTTCCTTTCTGGTGATAGAATTTGTTAATCTGAAGTATTTTCATTGTCTTTATGGTTGGCAGGAAAAATATTTATATATATCTAGCCTTAGCTGCCGGAATGGGTCTGGTTTTCATAGCAGCTATCTTAGGAGAGCTTTCTTTGTTTGCCTCTCTTTTTTTATTGATCTGTCTTGTCTGTCTGCCTCTCTCTAAAAAGTATTCTTTCGAGTTGTTCTTGTTGCTTTTGCTGATAAGGCCAGCTATTGACTCTGTTGGTACGAGGCTGATTTTCGAAACCATTAATTTTCCAATTAATTACAACGGCGTAGTCGCTTTCTTAATGATATTTCTAGCCGGACTATTGGTTGTGAAAGACAAGGCTCGTCTCAAAAGAATGCCTGGACTGAGACCAGTTACAGTCTTTCTTGCTTTTAGCGCCTTAAGCATCTTTTGGTCTCTCAGTTTTTCAAGTAGTATTTCTGAATTAATAAGAATACTGAGCATCTTTTCCGCTTATTTTGCAGCGTTCCTACTAGTGAAAGACAAAAAGAAACTTAAGAAGCTAAATCTTGCTATCATTGCCTCGGCGATTGTTCCAATGAGCGTCGCGCTCTATCAGTATGTATCTGGAACAGGGGAGACAATTTTTGGCGAATTTTTTATAAGAACAAAAGGGACATTTTTCTACCCCAACAACCTGGCCTTTTTCTTGGTGTTCATAGTCGGCATGTTGCTAGTCCGCTTTTCACTTAGCAAGGAGAAAATTTCTAGAGGTATTTACGGCCTATTGATCGGATTGTGTCTGATAGTACTTCTAAGTACATATACCCGAGGTGCCTGGTTCGGTGTAATGATAGTTTTGGGAGTTTATGGCCTGATTAAACATAGGAAAATACTTCTTGTAGGAATTTTAATTTTGTTGGTTGCTTATTTGCTTGTTCCGACAATTCAAGAAAGAATGAGTGATATTATCAGGCTTGAGCCGTTCAGTTCAATCGTTTGGCGTTTCCGTCTTTGGGGGAATATGCTTGGTGACTTCATAAAACGACCCATTCATGGCTATGGAATAGGAGCATTTCAGGTGCTCTCTGGCAGGAGTCAGGGACTTAACATGCTCCCTGCGCCCGAAGCACACAATGATTATCTCAGGATAATGATAGAGATTGGCATTGTCGGTCTAATTTCTTATTTAGCTTTTATTTTTAGGGTGCTTATCTTTCAACTTAAGACTTTTCTTAAGGCGAAAGACAAATTTCTTAAAAACGTGAGCTTTGTTTCGGTGATAATATTCGGAACTTTTATTTTGATGGCTTTTGGAGATAATGTTTTGCGCGGAACAGCCGTTCAATGGATCCTTTTTGGATACCTGGGCGGTGTAGTCGGTCTGGCACGAACGCAAGCTAAGGAAAAGTAATTTTGAAAAGAAGAAAAAGGACAGAAGGAGACAGTGCCTCCTTTCTGTCCTTTTGTTTTTGCTATTTTCTACCACGCACAAGGAACGTTTTCAGAAACAAAGACATTTCGGACGAAATGACCGTTAATGATTTCACCTTCTGCGTCTACGTCTTGGCAGTCTGGCACCCAATATTGAGTGTGATCTCGAGGATCCATCCAACCTGGATTCAGCCAAACGTGATCGGTTGTTCCATCAGGATTACCTGGATAGAGAAAGATGAATTGTCCGTGTACGAGGTCGCAACACAGAGGAATACCCCTGAGTACGAACATGACTTCTTCTCTCTGATAGTCGGTACCTGCGTTTACAATGCGGAAATGAATCTCTTGATTGTAAAGAGAATCATGGTCTTTGAGCTTTGAGAGCTCCCAACCAGTTGCATCGCTTGCGAAGAAGATACCTGCTAGTTGATTAGGAACATTGTCATACGAAAAAATCCGTTGAATGAATTCAGTCGTTGATAGTCCTCTAGTCTGAACCAATCCATTAAAGGCAATCTCTGCCTGTGGATGGCCTTTCCAGCTAGCCCGCTCAATGGCTCCAGTTAGATCAACGTAGATGTCTCGTACAAGAATGTACGCCGTCATGGTGCCGTTATTTTCCATTACCAACTTCATCCTGTTAGCATCCCAAGCCCGGGACTGTTCGTCGAAGGCCAAGGTGTTCCAGGGTTGGCTGTTCTGGTTCGCAACGGCTACGATTGGCATAATCGCCACTAATACAACGATTGCCAGCGTGAACAATGCCATATTGCTTTTCATGGCACACCACTCCTTTTTAGTTAAAGTACTTGGCCAACGATTTGACCGCCAGAGCGAAGAAGACTCTTCGCCTAAGCGTTTAAATCGTTTTAAATTATTGGTAAGTTACCTGGGGCACTAGACTTCTTAATGACTTGCTCTGAAGTGTAATCTTTCTTAATAGTTCCGCTTTCTTGATTTATTTCCTTTTGAGCTAGTTCCGTTTTCTTAATCTTAAAGCTCTTTTTGGGGAATGCAACAACAAAGCCGATACTACCGATAAGACCGATGATTAAACCAAGAAAAGTATTTACAATAGCCCTTGGCTTAATAAATTTATTACTTACAATAGAGCCGCTAAGGGGAATAGTTTCAACTTCAGTATTGTCTCCTAAAAACAAGCTTTGCTTCTCTTTGATAACATAGCTAACAGCTTGACTGATGCTTAGGGCCTGTTTTTGATCTGGATGATAAATATCAACCTTTAATATGCCGGTATTGGGAACAGTTTCAAGAACGGCAGTTTTGCGCCATTTCTTAATAACTCTATCTTGTGTTTTGCCAAAATATTCTGACTCAACACCAAGACTTGATTCGGTAATTTGTTTTAAAAAGGCGGATGAGTGAATAATTTGTTTATAGGTGTAGGCGAGCTGTTCGGCACCCTTAATAGCGGTATAAGCATCAATACCGGCGTTTTGCTTTTGAATAATCAAATGCTCACTCGAGGCTTTGTAATAGTGAGGAAGAAAGAAGTTTATATATAAACCAAAAGTTGCGGTCAAGACCGTTATGATCAAAACAGTTTCCCACCTATCCTTTAAAATGTTAATAAATTCTCTAGTTGTCATATTGTTGCTATCCTATCATACAAACATTAATTTGTCAATAGCTGAGAGAGTTTTTTATGATTATAGACAGCGAGTTTCTTCTATTGACAAAAGCACTTCACGCCATTAAGATATAGTATAATAAGAAATTAGCACTCTTGTAGTGAGTCTGCTAATTGATAAGGTTAAATCTTAACTATTTAAATTACAAAACTATGAATATTCAACCTCTCGGAGACAGGGTTCTTCTCGAACCTATTTCATCCGAAGAAAAGACAAAGTCTGGCATTGTGTTGCCTGATACTGCCGAGAAAGAAAGACCAGAACAAGGCAAGGTCATTGCCGTTGGCACAGGAAAAGCCCTTGATGATGGTTCACTGAAACCACTAGAGCTGAAAAAGGGCGATACTGTTTTATTCTCAAAATATGGGCCAACCGAAATTAAGATTGGCACTAAAGAATATTTAATTGCTAAAGAGGAAGACATCTTAGCAATTATTACTAAATAATTAAAGAGTAATTTCTACAAAAAATTAATATGGCTAAACAAATTGAATTTTCAGAAAACGCCAGAAGGGCAATAAAAAGAGGGGTAGATCAGCTTGCTGATACGGTTAAGGTTACGTTGGGCCCTAAGGGCAGAAACGTGATTTTAGACAAAGGTTACGGGGCCCCTATTATTACAAATGATGGCGTTACTATTGCAAAAGAAATTGAGGTTAAGGATAGAATTGAAAACCTTGGAGTTGAGATTATAAAGGAAGTTGCCAGTAAAACCAACGATGTGGCTGGTGATGGGACTACAACTGCAACAATTTTAGCTCAAGCAATGATCACAGAAGGATTTAAAAATATCGCTGCTGGCGCTAATCCTTTGGCCATCAAGCAGGGCATTAAGAAATCCACTGATAAAGTTGTTGCCGGCCTTAAGAGTATTTCAAAAAAGATTTCATCAAAGAATGATAGAGCTAGTGTTGCTACTATCTCTGCCCAAGACCCAGAAGTCGGCGAGTTAATTGCCGAACTCATGGAAGAAATTGGCGCAGAAGGCGTAATCACAGTTGAGGAAGCAAAGACATTTGGCGTGTCCAAAGAGATAAAAGAGGGCATGCAATTTAACGAGGGCTATATTTCTCCTTATATGGTTTCAAACACAGAGAAAATGGTGGCCGAACTTAATAATCCACTAGTATTGATTACTGATAATAAGATTTCATCAATTAATGAAATTCTGCCACTTCTAGAAAAGGTGACAACTGCTGGCAAGAAAGAGATTGTTATTATTGCCGAAGAGATCGAAGGTGAAGCGTTGGCAACTTTGATTGTTAATAAGCTTAGAGGAACATTTACTGCTTTGGCTCTTAAGGCGCCTGGTTTCGGTGATAGAAGAAAAGAAATTCTTCAAGACATTGCCATATTAACTGGTGGTCAGGTCATTTCAAAGGACAAGGGTCTTAAGCTTGAAAATACTGAAATCAACATGCTTGGTACAACTGATAAAGTCATCGCTACAAAGGATAACACGACAATCGTTGGTGGTGGTGGCAAGAAGTCAGCCGTCATTAAAAGAATAGAACAAATTAAAATCCAAATTGAAGCCACCGAATCAAGTTTTGACAAAGAGAAGCTTCAAGAGCGATTAGGCAAACTTTCAGGCGGTGTTGCCGTTATAAAGGTGGGTGCTGCTACAGAAGTTGAGCAAAAAGAAAAACAACACAGAATTGAAGATGCTCTAGCTGCCACAAAAGCAGCAGTTGAAGAGGGCGTTGTTCCTGGTGGTGGAGTAGCTCTAATTAGGACTATAAAGGGCCTAGATTCTCTTACGCTGACTGGTGATGAGAAAATTGGCAAGCGTATAGTCAAAAAAGCACTCGAAGCGCCGCTTAAGCAAATTGCGCAAAATGCAGGCGTTGAAGGTTCGGTTGTTGTAGATAAGGTTAAGAAACTTACTGGTGCGAACGGATACAATGCTGCTAAGAATACTTATGAAGATCTATTCAAGATCGGGATTATTGATCCTACAAAGGTCACAAGATCAGCTATTCAAAACGCTGCTTCTGCTGCCGCGATGTTGCTAACCACTGAAGCGGTTGTCACAGACTTACCAGAAGAAGATAACAAAGGTGGCGCACCAGCTATGCCTCAAATGCCGCCAATGATGTAGGGGTGGGAAATTAAATTTAGTATTTTAAAGGCTCAGTCAACGACTGAGCCTTTAAATATATATCGTTAGATACCTATAGCTAGGGTGCGCTAATTGTTTTGTTTGTGGTCTGCGAAACAGTTGGCCAATGAAAACCAAAAATATCTATATTCAATATAAAGCGACATTTTGCTTGGGCATTATAGTCGCCACTACTTGGATATTGATGATAGAGACCATCATTGAATCTTGCTTTATAAAGGCTTTGTCTATCAGATCCATCACCCCAGGTAATTCGATTAGTTGTTGGCATGTCAATTCGTAGCTTTGTGCCACGATAAGCGATTGGGCCAACTTTAATATCAATACCTTTTATAATCGGTTCTCCTAGGACGCTAATATAGATGTTTGGTACGCTACAAATTCCGATAGAAGCAGCATGAATGTTGTTTGGGTCGTAAATTTTGACCGTATGGTTTGGAGGACTGGCATTTTGGGCCGGCAATTGACCGGTACTGCAATCTTCCCAATTTTCACCATTTACCAAGGTGCAGGCCAAAGAAACGAGATCTACCGGACAAGCAAAGTTGCCATTGATTTCAACTCTTATTAAGAGTTTTTGAACAATTGATTTAAGGTCCAAATGAACAATATCTTGGATTAAGTCCTGATTGATAATGATCTTAAAGAGGCGATGAAGGACATCGTAACGAATACCTGTCAGTCTTTCGGCGCCTTTAGCGGCAAATTCAATCAACAAATCTTCAACACGATCAAGCGCAAAACTAGCAACTTCCTCTAGGGAGATATTTTTTGTTTCGGTCAGAAATTTAGCGAATCGCGCAACTTCTGCAAGAAGCTCGGGATCAATTCCTAGTGATTCTTCAATATATGGCTTAACAACATCAACAACTATTTGGACAAGAATAGCTTTGCCGCGAGATGCGACATAGCTTTCAACAGAACCAATGAAGCTTGAAATATTATATTCTAAGAAACTTTCTATATTTTTCCCTTCAGCGTTGATAGTGTAGTTAATAAAATCGATGCCGTATTTAATCATCTGGGGAGTAAGGCCAAAGTTTTCTTCAGCTACATCCAGAGCAATATCAACTAGATAATTAACAGCATTCCTGAGCAATACTTGGCTATCGATATCTACATCGATACCAGATTCGCTTAGTCTAGCAGAGAAGCCATCGCCCTCAATTTCAACAGAAATCTCAGAGAAGTCATAGCTTTTATCGAACAATAGATATTTAATAAATTGAACAGCTTTTTCTATCAGCCTGTTATCAATTGCCATCTGGACCATTTCTTCATCAACCTCAACATCGATTTCAACAATATCTAAGAGCTCATTAATGGCTGATGCTGCGATGTCGTAGGTTAAGTCTTTAATAATCTCAAAACCCCTTTGGAGCGTGATTCCTCTGGATGAAGCATAGGAGTTCCAGTACGCTTCAAGGTCGGCTTTTGTTTGTTGAAGGATTTCTTTGAGACTCAAATCCCTTGAATCTACTAAATATTTTACGAAACCAACAATGTCATTTAGCTCTTGATCGGTTAGCTCAAATTCATCTTGAAGGTTATCAATAAGAGATGAAGACAGGCTATTGATGGCTTGTCTGATCTCGCTAGCAGAAGCGATGCTTTCAATATTTAAGCCAACTTTAATTAAATTGATTATTTTTTCTGCTTTAACAAGCTTTTCTAAAAGAGGTGAGGCGCTTTCTTTGGCAAAATCCAAAAGAAAATCAGCAATTTTTTCTGCAGAACTTAGACTTGCCAGTTGTTCGCCGTTTTGAACTAAGTAGGCTGCAAAATTACCAAGCTCCTGAGCGACGCCTGGGTTCATTTTAAGCTCAAGTGCAAATTCAACAATAAAATCTTTGACCACATTGGCAGCCAAATCTTTTAGTGCCCCTACGCCAAGATCAATAAAGTCATTTAGGTGCTCTGCAAAAAAATCTGGATCTGGATTTTGGGCTAATTCTATTGGATCGATACCTCGTGCCTCAAGCCAAAAATAGAAATCAACAACGCCTTGAACTTTTTTAGCAACATCCTCACCGAATAATCCGACCAAAACCTCTCCTGTGAAATTTTCAGCAAATTTTCCCAAAAGATTTGAAAGAAGTGAGCCAGTAATATTGCAAAGATCAAGTTTTAGTGCGCTTTGGTCGTCTTGGCTGTCAGGGATTTCCTTCCAACCAATTTCTGTACACTCATAGTTTGAGCCTGGTCTTGCTGTTTCTGAAGGTGTTCCGCAAGACCACTCATATCTTCCTCCGGAAGTCTTGTCGCAAGTCATATCATTATAATAGCGGCAATATTCTGTACCATTTTTCTCTATTACTCTGGCTAGATCACAACTATCTGCTGGTGAACCTTGCGAAAGATAGCAGTAGAAGGAGTCATCGATAGAATATAGATCCTCTACGCTAAAAGTGGTCACTGGTTCGCTAATAGAGCAAGAGGATTCTACTTTTACCCAATAACCCCTAAAGGCTTCTAGGTTTGCGGCTGGAGGAAGCATGCTATAATCTGAGCCTTGTGCTTCAAACAACCAATTAATGCTTAGATTACAGCTTCCCTTGAGTTGATCCCAATTGTAGTTTGAGGTGGAAGAAATGAGGTTCCATCCAGGTTTTAGGGTTGTGCTTTTTTTGGTTCTATCTCCTTCGCCTTCAGAGCCGACTTCAAGAGTACAGTCTTCATCAACCCTGACCCAATAAGCGTTCATTGGTCTAAGTTCTTCTGTACTTCTGTATTTGTATGCCTCAGAATCCCAATACCATGGACCTGATGCAACTTCGCATCCGGACAAATATTCAGAAGACATGGTTTCGTCGGAAGGAGAGATCAGGTTCCAGCCCTTTTTAAGAGTAACGGTGCCCTGGGGTTCTGGAATAATTCCTGCTTGAGCTTCTTTGGGCGACAAAAAAGAACCTAGATAAACTAGGCCAGTTTGAGAAAAAACAAGAGAAATTAAAACAAAAACAACTGTCAGTTTGCGAAATAGCTTAGACATAGTTTAAAATTTACATATTCTGGTATAATCGGAGAGACTTCTGTAATCAGAAGCCAACGATTGGCTCCTACTATATCATTATACTCTTGAATTGACGATTAACTAATGTGGATAAAAACATAGACCCAAAACCAAAAAAAGCACTAGGCCAAAACTTTCTGTTAAATGAAGAGATCTTACAAGATATTGTTAATGAGGCTGACATAGAAAAAACAGATACTATTCTTGAAATAGGGCCTGGCAGAGGCAGCTTAACTGAGCTCCTTATTAGAGAGGCCGGAAGGGTGATTGCCATAGAAAAAGATGGGGAGCTTGTAGGGTTGCTCAAGGATAAGTTTTCTAATACAAAAAACCTGGAAGTCATTGAAGGAGACATAAGAAATTTCACGCTAAAAGAGAAGCCATACAAGTTAGTGGCAAATATTCCCTACTATTTAAGCAACTTTATTCTAAGAAAGTTCTTAGAAAGTGAAAACAAGCCCCAAAAGATCGTATTGCTGCTCCAAAAGGAGGTAGCTGAAAGAATCTGTGAAGATCCCGGCAAGATGAGCCTAGTTTCAGTAATGGTAAATTTTTATGGCAAGCCCAGGTTGGGGAGAATTATACAAAAAGAGAACTTTGAGCCCGTTCCTAAGGTTGACTCAAGGGTCATTGTGGTTAGTGACATAAAAACACCAGACAATATTAACGAAAAATTATTTTTCAGAATCTTGAAAGTAAGTTTTGCTCAGAAAAGAAAGAAATTGATCAATAATTTATATAATGGCCTTAAGATAGACAAGAGCGAGCTCTTGAAGATGATTAAGTCGATCGGGCAGAAAGAGACTGCTAGGGCACAGGAGCTTAGTTTGAAGAATTGGCACGATCTATACAAAAAAATCAGTGAAATAACGCGCTAAATTTTGACTAGAAAATTATTGGACAAATGTTGCGGAAAGTGACAGTAGGTAATGCAAATCGATAGATTTATCCCCATTTAAATGAGGGATTTTTTGATGTATAATAATATGACTGGAGTCAATCATTGGCTTCAAAATACAAAGGTGTAATTATATTAATGAAGAGAAGCATATTCTTCCTAATTTTTGCTGTTGGAGGAGTTTTGTTGTTGGCGTATTTTGTTACTCAGAATCAACGCGCTAGCCAGCAAGAAGCTAATCTTTCTGGCAGTCTTGAAGCAGAAAAAAGCACCTACTCATTCTATGAGGACAGTGATCTAGACGGCCTTTCAAATGCAGAAGAAGTTATTTACGGATCAAAATCTGACACAACTGACACAGATGGAGATAGTTATTCAGACGGTGAAGAAGTCGACAATGGCTATGATCCTATTGTGGCTGGATCAGCCAAATTAAGTGATCGCAAGAATTTAAGCACCACTATTCGATATTTTTCTTGGCTTAGGGAGGAAAAAGCCATTTTAGAGCCAAAAATAGAGGATTTTCTACTTAGTGAATTTTTATCTTCCAGAAACGAGCTTTTGTCTCTTGAAGAAGTTAGCGATGATGCAATTGAAGTCTCCTCAAGCAACAGTAAGGATGCAATCAGGGCCTATTTGGCAGAGGTCAATAAAGTTGGTCTTCCCGAAGGATTGGTCAGTTATAAGGAAATATCAACTAACTTTAGCGAAGAAGGTGATCAGCTCTTGGGTGATTTACTTGGGAAAATAGAACTTTCTTATTTAGATTTTTCATACATAGAGACTCCTCTTGCCGCCAAAGATATTCAAGAGGGCTACCTAACAGTTATAAAGAATTTTTCAAACATATTTTCTGATCTTAGATACAATAAGGAAAATCCTGTTCAGATTGAAATCAACCTAAGAAAGGCTAGTAAGCTGATAGAACGATCACAAATGATTGAGCAACTCAAATTGGAACTTATTCAAAAATATGAGATTAGTTAGCGCTCCTATGCTAAAAAAAATAGCGAAACCTCTCTTAATAATCTTATTTATTGCTGTTTTGTTTGTCGTTTTGGTAGTTATTTTTGTTGATAGTGACGAAGAAGGGAGGATAAGGATTGCATTTCCATCTTCACAGAGAAGAATAAGTGACGCAGGGTTCAATGAGCTTATTGAAAGAGAGATAGACATTGCCAATCTTTCAACAATTGATTGGGCCGATAAATACAATGAGGCATTGAGTAGTAAATATGACTCTAGTGACGAGAGCGCTAAAGCAAGCCAGAAAACTATTTTCTCAGAAGATGATCAAGTAAAATCAAAGAATGCAAGAGAGTCGTTTGCAGACTACCTAAAAGAATCAGATGCCCAGCTTGATGGAGAACAAAATCCGCTTAAATTAGCTTTGGAATACAGAGATGCTGGCCAAGGTGGTCAGATCGACAGCTTAATCAAAGAACTTGATGAGAAGGTAGGTAGGATTGAGAAAATTCTGCCATCAGAGGAGATAATCGGCTATCATCTTGTAAAATTAAGGATATTACGAGACTTTAAGAGCACGTTGCTGGCGATCAAATCGTCTCCCAAGGGGCTTTCGCTGGAGGAATCAATAGGAGAAGAACAGGTTGAACACTTAGCAGAACTGAGCCTGATAATGCAAAAATATCTTATCTACTTTTT
>Ga0075122_10002224_pt1 | contig 12956 bp, 10 predicted proteins | sample AntAceMetag02UKB_FD_69790 | JGI IMG/M metagenome (GOLD analysis project Ga0075122, IMG submission 69790) | Saline lake microbial communities from Ace Lake, Antarctica - Antarctic Ace Lake Metagenome 02UKB | ecosystem: Environmental > Aquatic > Non-marine Saline and Alkaline > Saline | place... | reverse complement strand
ACTGCTAAAAAAATGGCTCAAGGCTCTATGAAGTTTTATGGGTTTGATTCTTTCGAAGGTTTACCAAAAGGCACAGATGAAGAACATGATATTTTACAGAAAGGTTTTTATTGTTGTCCTTTTGAGAAAACTAAGGAGTGTTTGTAGAGAAGGGATGTTAACCCAGATGAAGTCATCTGGATCAAAGGGGAATATAACAATACTCTTAATGATGAAACTTTTAAAGATGTTGGCTACCCAAAGATTGGTATTGTCTTTATTGATTGCGATACTTATAGCTCATCTAAAGCAGTTTTTGATTTCTTAGCCCCCTTGATAACTGAACCAGCTATATTTTGTCTTGATGATTGGAAGCTTTATGATATGGATATAAAAGGCACAGGCGAGTATAAGTCATTTAATGAATTTTTAGAAAAGAATAGGCATATTAAAGCAAAAGAAATAAAGTCGTACAACCGAAAATCAAGGTCATTTCTAATAACGCCTAGGGTTACACCAAAAAACTAGAAAGAAAAGCGATAATATAAACTAAATAATAATAAAAAATTATGAAAGACATGCCAAAATATAATGAAATAATGTATCCGCTATTAGATTGGATTAAGGATGGTAAGGAATACAATGTTAAGGATATATCAGATAAAATTCGTGATAAGTACTTTGATTTATCTGAGGAACAAAAAAAAGAGAAAGTGACCAATGGGTATACAAGATTCCATGATAGATTAATGTGGGCTAGGACTTATTTAAGTAAAGCGTGTTTAGTAATTAACACAAGAAGAGGCTTTGTCAAAATAAATGACAAAGGTATTAAATTACTAGAGTCTAAATTAAACGAAAAAGAAATTACATTAAATGATTTAGCTAAATATGAAGAATTTTTAGAGTTCAAAAATGGGAAGAAAAATAGCGAAGAAGATGTAAAAATTAATGAAACATCCTCTGATACTCCTCAAGACATGATAGATTTTGGCTTTAATGAAATAGACAGAACTATTAACGGAGAATTACTCAACAAATTGAAAGAGGTTAATCCGTATTATTTTGAGAAAATAATATTAATGCTATTTCAAAAAATGGGGTATGGAGATTATGAAGAAACACCAAAAAGTAGAGATGGCGGTATAGACGGAATTATTAGCCAAGATAAGCTTGGTTTGGACAGAATTTATACACAAGCAAAGAGATATACTCAAAATAGTGTGGGGGAAAAGGATATGAGAAATTTTATAGGTGCCATGGGCGGGGATGTCAGAAAAGGTTTTTTTGTAACAACATCTGATTTTGACCCATCTGCGATTGAGAAAGCAAAGAATGATCATAATCATAAAATAATTCTAATTAATGGTGTAAGATTAGTAGAACTAATGGTTTCATATAATATTGGCGTTCAAATAAAAACTACATATGAAATAAAGGAGATTGATGAAGACTTTTTTGTAGAATAAATAAACTAAAAACAAATATAATCAAGGTCATTTTTGATAACCCTTAGAGTAACATCGAAGGATTAGAATGTGCTATAATAAATAGCAAGTGAGATAGGGATTATTCCTTTATTTCGTTATAAAAATGAGTTAATGTTTTGATGAAAAAATCTATAAAAAAATCAGATCAAATTAAATTTATTGATCTATTCGCAGGGATTGGAGGCATAAAAATGGCATTTGAAAGTGTTGGTTTTGAGTGTGTTTTTTCTAATGATTTTGATATAAATGCAAAAGTTACTTTTGATTTAAATTTTTCAGAATTATTCAAAGTGGATAAACAGATGGTTCTCGGTGATATTCAAAAAATTTCAACTGATAAGATTCCTGATTTTGATATTTTATGTGGAGGTTTTCCATGTCAACCATTTTCTGTGGCTGGATACAGACAAGGATTTGATGATAAAAATGGGAGAGGAAATTTATTTTTTGACATCATAAGAATTTTAAATGACAAAAAACCTAAAGCTTTTTTATTGGAAAATGTAAAAAATTTAAAAACTCATGATGGTGGAAATACTATTAAGGTTATTTATAAAGAATTGGAAAAATTGGGCTACAATGTAACAGATAAAGTTTTGAATGCGATGGACTACGGTAATTTACCACAAAATAGAGAAAGAATTTATATTGTGGGTTTTCTAAATAAAAAAACATTTAATAATTTTAAATTTCCGGAAAAATTTCCACTTACAAAAACAATTCATGATTGCCTGGAGAATGAAGAGGTTGATGATAAATATTATTACAACAATAAACCCCTTTATGAAAAATTAAAAGGTGACGTTACAAAAAAAGATACCATTTATCAATGGAGGAGAAAGTATGTAAGAGAAAATAAAAATGGTGTTTGTCCAACTTTAACCGCTAATATGGGAATGGGAGGACACAACGTCCCTATTGTTTTAAATGGAAAGGGAATTAGGAAGTTAACACCGAGAGAATGTGCAAATTTCCAAGGTTTTCCAAAGACATATAAACTTCCTATAATTGCTGATTCTCATTTATATAAACAATTTGGTAATTCTGTTTCAGTGCCCGTAATTAAAAGAATTGCAAAAAATATGTATTCAGCATTAACAAACTAGTTGTGTTTTATAATAATCAAACTAATTCACAAAAAAAAGAATACCAAGACTTCTTAAGAGTCGTGGGTTGTCTTTCTAATCTTTTTTCTGATTCAGAGGTTCCATACTTGTATTATCGTGTTGCAGAAAACGTTTTTTGTAAGGCTTTTGAAGCTGAGAATTTATCAAGAAGTGACGTGTCAGCAGACGCAAAAAAGAGCTCAATTGGTATTGGTTTAAAAACTTTTTTGAAAGGAAACGATAAAACTTTTCAGAAGGTTGCAGAATTTAATAGTGACAGATTGTTATATTCTAATCTAAAACCAAAAAAGCTTATTGAGAAAATTTCTGAATTAAGGAATGCAAGAATTGAATTTACTGAAAATACTCATGGGCTTAAAAATTCTATTTATCATTGCGTCTTAAGAGACTCTGGAAAATTTGTAATATTTGAAGAACCTATGGACAAGATAGATATTAAAAATATTAACAATTTGAAGCAAAATAAAAGCTCAATTGTTTTTAAAGATGGTAAAAATGAATACTCATTTCTCTTATCTAAAAGTACATTGACGAAAAGGTTTGTTACAAAATCAATTATATCTGAGTTTGATGTAGATATTATTAAAAATCCCTTATTAGAGCTCAATAAACTGTTTAATAAAAATGGTTTGCTTTTTGGAACAGAAAAGAAAATTAAAGAAACAATATATTTACCTTTGTTTGGAGGGGGTAATAAGGTTTTTGAAAAAAGTGGTTTAAATTTATGGAATGCAAGTCAAAAAGAAAGAAAAAGACATCCAAATGAAGTATATATTCCAATCCCTGGAGAAATTAATAAAAACTTCCCTAAATTTTTTCCAGGTAGAGAGACTGCTTTTTCATTAATACTTCCTAATGGAAAAAATATGAAATCAAAAGTTTGTCAGGATAATGAAAAGGCTTTAATGTCATATTCTAATAAAGAGCTTGGTAAATGGATTTTAAGAGATGTATTGAATTTAAAAGAAGGAGAGTTATTAACATATGAAAGATTACAAATTTTAGGCATTGATTCTGTGAGAATTGATAAGATTGATAATAAAATTTTTGAAATAAATTTTTCAAAAATAGGAAGTTATGATGATTTTAAACAAAATAAATTCTTATAAATTTAGTAAATATTATCATATTTTTTAACAAAAAAGCACTCTAAAATTAAGAATGCTTTTTTATTTAGTGCCCAGAGAGAGACTTGAACTCTCATGATATTGCTATCATTGGATTTTGAATCCAACGCGTCTACCAATTTCGCCATCTGGGCTTTTTTTCGCTAACTACAGATAATAATAAGCAATTTTTACTTAATTGTCAATCACCGCTAAAACTAGTATAATTATTAATAATATGGCACGAATAATATCAGTTGTAAATCAAAAAGGTGGCGTTGGTAAAACAACGACTTCTATTAATTTAGCCACATATTTAGCCAAACAGGGCAAATGGGTGCTGCTTATTGATTTTGATCCACAGGCTAACGCCACAGCTGGCTTAGGTATAGATTATAAAAATATTGATCGCGGTTTGTATCAAGCCTTATGTAAGCAGAACACTATCCAAGAAGTTATCTTTAATACGAATATTGATGGCCTTAAAATAGCTCCTGCCACTATGGATCTGGCTGCTGCCACTGTTGAGTTGGTTAACGAAGAAAATAGAGAGCACCGACTGTCTCATACGCTCGACCCTATCAAAAATGGTTTTGATTATATCTTGATAGATTGCCCACCGTCTCTGGGACTACTGACTATCAATGCCTTAACTGCTTCTGATGAAGTCTTGATCCCTGTACAATCAGAGTATTATTCACTCGAAGGGCTAGGCCAACTACTTAACACCGTTAGTCTTGTCCAAGATAATTTAAAACCAAATTTACAAATACTCGGCGCTGTCCTAACTATGTATGACAAACGAGCCAAACTTTCTAACGAAGTTTTGATGGAATTATACAAACATTTCCCTGACAGAATATTTCGCTCTGTTATCCCTAGAAATGTCAGATTAGCCGAGGCTCCGTCACATGGCAAACCTATTTCAGAATATTCAAAATCTTCTAAAGGTGCTCGAGCCTACGAAAAATTAGCTAAAGAAATAATTAATACAGAATAATGGCAAATTCAACAGGTTTAGGAAAAGGGCTAGCGTCTCTTATCCCACAAAAACCAAAACTATCAAATGAGGAAAAAGTTTCTTCACCTCAAACTCCAGTTACAGACGGTGTTACTGAAATTTCTTTAGATTCTATTTCTACAAATCCTTATCAACCGCGTAAAGAATTCGAACAACAAGCCTTAGACGAATTAGTATCTTCTATTAAAGAGCACGGTTTATTGCAGCCTCTGGTTGTTTCTCGACTAGACACTGGTAAATACGAGTTGATAGCAGGGGAAAGGCGCTTTCGAGCTTGTCAGGTCTTAGGTAAAGAAAAGATCGCCGTGGTTGTCCGAAGTACTTCAAAATTAGAAAAATTAGAATTAGCTTTGATCGAAAATATTCAAAGAAGAGACCTCAATGCTATTGAGCGAGCTGAGGCTTATCAAAAGTTAGTTGATGAATTTAGCATGATCCAAGAAGAAGTCGCTAAAAGAATAGGCAAACCTCGAGCACATGTAGCCAATACTCTTAGATACCTCAATCTACCAGGTGAAATACAAAAAGCTTTAGCAGAAAACAAAATTACCGAAGGTCACGCCAAAGTGATTGCTGGCTTAGACTCAGAAGCAGAACAGCTTAAATTTTATAAACGAGTTGTCCAACATAGCTTATCTGTACGAGACCTGGAAAGTGAAGTTAAAACAACCAAAGTAAGGGGCGGAAATAATAAAATAAATCTTGACCCAACTGTTATCGAGCAACAAAAAAACCTAGAGAATTCTCTAGGAACTAAAGTTAAGATTAACAAGCAAAACAAAGGTGGAAAAATAGTTATTGAGTGTTATTCTGATGAAGAATACGTTAATTTGGTCGAAAAGCTTTCAGACTTAGACTAAGATTTATTTTTCTTACCAATCTTTTTGGTTTTAGTCATATATTCATACTGACCTTCGGCCGCCATTTTGGCCTTGGTGATAAAACCTTTATTATGAGCAGCTAACCGCTGCTTTATTTTATTTTTAGCAGAACTTGTCTTAACAATATTTAACCAATCAGCCGAAGGGCCTTTTCTTTTTTTGTCTTTGATAATTTCTACTAGGTCGCCACTTTTTAGTGGAGTATTGAGACTGGCTATTTTTTCGTTTATTTTGACACCATTACACTGATTACCTAGATCAGAGTGAATATTATAGGCAAAGTCTATTGGAGTAGCATCTTCTGGTAAATCAATAACATCTCCTTCGGGAGTAAAGACAAAAATTCTATTTTTAAAAAATTCAATTTTTAAAGATTCAAGATATTGTTGTTCGTCGTCAATTTGTTTTTGAAAACCAACAAGTTGCTCAAGCCAAGCCATCTTGTCTTTAGTTAGGGTTTTCTTTTTTAGAGATTTGTCATTTTCACTATAGTTCCAGTGAGCGGCGATACCGTATTCAGCTTGTTCGTGCATTTCTGGAGTCCTGACTTGTACTTCGATGAGTTTTCCTTCTTGATAAAAAATTGTCGTATGGAGAGATTGATAGCCAGAAGGTTTGGGCTGGGCTATATAATCTTTGATTCTTCCTTTCATGGGTTTATAAGACTGATGGATCAAACCCATTGTCCCGTAGCACTCTGCGATAGTTGGGACTATTATTCTAAGAGCTATAATATCATGTATTTTTGATAAATCTTTATTGTATCTAATTAGTTTACGATAAAGACTCAACATGTATTTAGCTCGACCATCTATAGATATATATCTGACTTCTTGTTCGTCTAAAATTTTAGTAATATCTTTTTTAGCTCGATTAACGTATTTTTTTTCAGTTTCAACACTGTCTTTAATCTTTTTCATGAGCCAAGCGTATTCTTCTGGATAAGCGAAAGGGAAGGAGGCGTCTTCTAATTGACCTTTGACCTTGCTCATACCTAGCCTAGCTGCAATAGGTGCATATATTTCAATAGTTTCTTGAGAAATTCTTTTCCTTTTTTCAGGTGGCAAAGCTTCTAAGGTAGAGATATTGTGAAGTCGGTCAGCAAATTTTATAAAAATTGTTCGAATATCAGATGCCATAGCCACAAACATCTTTCTTAGATTTTCTAGATAACGATCAACTCCTCGATATTTTAATTGACCCAGTTTTGTAATACCTTCGACTAAAGTAGCAATCTCTTTACCAAATTCTTTCTTAACTTCGTCGAGTGTCCTTTCGGTGTCTTCCGGTACATCATGAAGTAAGCCCGCTGCTATTGTCGCGTCGTCCATTTTCTGGTCTGCTAAGATCATGGCAGTTGCAAACGGGTGAGTGATATAAGGTTCGCCTGATTTACGAGTAGCAGTTCCGTGAGCTTTTTTAGCATAATCAAAAGCAAGTCTGATGAGGTCTTCATTTGACTCAGGATTGTATTCTTTAATCTTGGCTATCAGTTTTTCTATATCCATAAGTACCTTAAAGATAGAATAAAACTGCTAATAAATCAAATTCTTTTTAGTTAGTTTTAGTTGTCTTGATCATTTTCTTTAGTGAACTTGCATTCTTTACTAGAGCAAGCTATTTCTTGCTTGTTTTTGTAGACAAGCAACGATTTACAGTCTGGGCATTTCTCACCAGTTGGTGCTTGCCAGAGAGCAAATTTACAATCAGGATATTTATTACAGGCATAAAAAGTTCTGCCTGCTCGAGATTTTTTAACTATGATTTCCCCTTTTTCGCACTCAGGGCAACTTGTACCAGTTTTCTTTTCGATGTTTAGAATATATTTACAATCAGGATAATTAGAACAACCCATGAATTTTCCAAAACGACCGAATTTGATAACTAGTGGGCTTTTGCATTCTGGACATTTTTTATCTATCTTATTTTCAGGTTTGGCCATCTCTTCTGCTTCTTTACCAATCGGTTTGGTGCTTTTGCAATCAGGGTAATTTGAACAAGCCATAAATTTTCCAAAACGTCCCATCTTAATAACCATGGCTGACCCACATTTATCACATTTTTCATCAGTCGCTTCTTCGGTTAGTTCTTTTTTGGATAATTCTTTATCTTTCTTTTCTAGATTTTTATGGAAAGGGTGATAAAATTCGCTAATGACCGGAATCCAGGCTGTTTTACCTGCAGCGACATCATCGAATTTGTCTTCCATGTTGGCAGTAAACTCGTAATTAGTTATTTGAGGGAAATGTTCGACTAATAATTTAGAAACCAGCGTACCAACCTCTGTTGGTTGAAATCTTTTTTCTTCTTTGGTGACGTAGTTTCGGTCTTGAATTGTTGAAAGTGTCGGCGCATAAGTAGATGGACGACCAATTCCTAGTTCTTCCATTTTTTTAATTAAAGAGGCTTCAGAAAATCGAGCTGGTGGCTGAGTAAAGTGTTGGTTGGCTTTTATTTCAGTTGTTTCAACGTCATCTTCTGCTTTTAATTCGGGTAAGATCTCTTCTTTGGTAGCATTTTGGTAAACTTTTAGATAACCATCAAAAGCAATAACAGATCCGTTAGCTTTAAAGAGGTATTTTTTATCAGCTGATTCTAGCTCGATACCTGTTTGATTTACTTTGGCATGACTCATCTGAGAAGCGACAGCTCTAGACCAGATTAAGTTATAAACCTTAAATTGGGCGCTGTTTAGGCTTTCTTTGATGGATTCAGGGCTATGTATAGCTTCAGTTGGTCGAATAGCTTCGTGAGCTTCTTGAGCGTTCTTTTGTTTCTTTTTGTAAGCCGTGCTAGTGCCCGGATAATATTCTTTGCCTAATTCATTAGTAATATAGTCTTTAGCGTCATTTAAAAATTTGTTAGCTAAATTAACTGAGTCTGTTCTCATATAAGTAATCAAACCAACAGAACCGGCTTCCCCTATATTAATACCTTCATAAAGTTGTTGTGCTAGCATCATTGTTTTCTTAGATGAGTAGCCTAGTTTATGACTAGATTCTTGTTGTAAAGTAGAGGTAGTGAAAGGAGCGAGTGGTTTTTTTTCTGTTTCTTTTGTTTTAATAGCTTTAACTGAGTATTTATTGTCTTGGGCTTCTGCTAAAATTTTCTGGGCTGCTTTTTCTTCTTTAATACCAAACTTACCAATAGATTTACCATCCATCTTTTGTAGTAGGGCTGGGAAAGAGTCTTCATTCTTGGCAAAAATTCCATCGACTGTCCAATATTCATCAGGCTTAAAAGCTTCAATTTCTGCTTCTTTCTCAACAACAAGTCTAACTGCGACGGATTGAACACGTCCAGCTGAAAGGCCTCGGGCTACTTTTTTCCATAGAAAGGGTGATAGCTCATAACCCACTAAACGATCAAGCACACGTCTAGCTTGTTGTGCATCAACTAAATTTTGATCTATGTCTCGTGGGGTTTCAAGTGCTTTTAAAATAGCTTCTTTTGTAATTTCATGAAAAACAATTCGTTTAGCTTGTTCTGGCTTTGGTTTTAAGATGTAGTTTAAATGCCAAGCAATAGCTTCTCCTTCACGATCTTCATCAGAAGCGAAGTAAATAGTTTCACAGTCTTTAGCTAATTTTTTAAGTTCAGCGACAGTTTTTTTAGCTTTAGTAGGGATTTCGTAAGTTGGGGTAAAATCTTTTTCAACATCAACACCTATTTTACTTTTAGGCAGATCACGAATATGCCCCATAGAAGAGGTGACTTTGTATCCTTTACCTAAGAATTTTGAGATAGTTTTTGCTTTTGTTGGAGACTCAACGATGATTAATTTTTTCATAAAGTTATATATGTTTGATTACCAATTTTATTTATTATGTTATTTATCTCCAGATTAAGTAAACTAGAGTTTATTTTTTCGATACTTAGTTTGGTTTCTTTGATTATTTGACCAATTTCTTGTGAGCCGTTTTTAATGGCTGCTAGAATTATTTCCTCTTCACTAGATAACTTTTGCTCGAGTTGGTCAAGCCTAAATTTAGTTTCTAAGTCTAAGCATAATTCATCTAATATATCTTGTCCAGTAATGACTAGTTTGGCACCTTTTTGAATAAGTTTGTTGCACCCCACGTGGCTAGCGCAAAAAACGTTGCCAGGAATAGCCAAGACTTCTCTGTTTTGATCGACAGCGGAGTAAGCGGTTATTAGGGCTCCGCTACGTTTAGCCGCCTCTATGACGACAACTCCGAGCGACAAACCTGAGATAATTCTGTTGCGCATGGGAAAATAGTGTATTCTAGCTTTCTCAATTGGTGGATATTCAGAAATAACCGCTCCACCTGACTTTATTATCTCGTGAGCTAGGTTTAAGTTGATTTGTGGGTACAAGACTTCATCTGAGATACCTGATCCGACAACTGCTATTGTTTTCAGGTTGTTGGCTAGGGCTGATTTATGAGCTAAAGCGTCACAGCCTATGGCTAAGCCAGAAACTATTACTATGCTGGGATTAGCTAGGTCATCGATAGTTTTTTCTGTGGCTATCTTTCCATACTCACTAATCTTTCTTGACCCCACAAAAGATATGAGGTTTTCTCCGTCTAAAATATCAGTATCACCTCTTATATAGAGTAAAGCCGGGGGAGAGCTGATTTCTCTTAGTCTAGCTGGGTATTTTTTGTCTAATAAAGAAAGAAGAGTAATATCGTTTTTACTAAAATATTCTTTTTCTTTAGTAGGTGAGATGTCGTCTTTTTTACTGAGAATAGCTTGAGCTATTTTAGGTTTTAAGCCGATTTTTAGATAGTCGTTAAAATTGGCAGTTTCAAAAGCTTTTTTGATACTGGGAAAGTTCTGAATAATTAAAGCTAGTGTTTTAGGGCCGACTTGAATTATTTTGTTAAAACAATGAAGGTATAAGTTGTTTGTTTGCATAAAAATAAGCGCACATTAATTGTGACGCCTTATATTAAATTCATTATATATAAATGTTTTACCCTTGACAAGTTTGGAATATTTATGTTAAGGTTTTCTAATCCTTAAAAGATTGGAGTAGTTGGAGGAAATCCGTCTACAAGCAGAAAAAAATAAATCTTTAATTGTTATGGTAACGACCCTCCTTTGTTACAAAACATATTCTTGATCTATTCTTTCTTTAATAAGATTGGTTATCTTGAATAATTGTCTTACACTTGTAGGCGATTTTTCTCCAATTACAAAAACGCTTATTGTGTCCTGTTTGTTTTAGTGACTTAAGATATTTCCTCCTTCTTAGATCACTTTTACAGCAAACGGGATTTAGTAAGCGTTTTTTTATTTCTAATTATTTGTGGAAAACAAACAGGCATAAATGTAGAGCACCTCTTGTGGGTGCGAGTTTAAAAATCAATACTTAAAACCGCAGGCATAAAACCTGCTCTGTTTTTTGTGTTAATTTGAAATTAAGTATAAACTTCAATTAAGTATAGGCGTTATAATTGCGCCTATTTTTTTATGACTCAAAGAAGAAGATATCAGAATAAACATCCATATTTTATTACAACTAAAACTATAAATAATTTATGGATGTTCGAAAACGAGCAATATGCTACAATTTTATATAATAAAATTATTTGTATCTCAAAATATTATAAGGCGAATTTGTTTTCATTTTGCATTATGCCAGACCATCTACATATTATGATTAAGTTTGCTAAAGAAAATGACATATCATTTTATATGAGAGATTTAAAATCATTGTTTGTTAAAGAGATTAGAGAAAAATTTAACTTTGAAACAATATTTTGGGGAAAAAGATTTTATGACCAAATAATTAATAATGAAAACCATTATAATAATATAGAAATATATATAAAAAATAATTATATAAAGTACAATTTACTAGAAAAATATAAGACTTTCCCATATTTTTATAGAAAAGAAGAACACTTCTTGTGGGTGCGGGTTTGAAAATCAATACTTAAAGCCGCAGGCATAAAACCTGCTCTGCATAATTTTGGTTATTAGAGTAGAGTACCCTTTAGATGTGCGAATTTAGAAAAAACTAGTTAAAACGATTAGCAGCTTTGTCAGGTCCATTAGTGATAATAGCTTCGATAGCCTCGGCTGACCAATTTAGCACTCCAGAGAGATCTTCTTGTTCGACCTTACTAAAGTCTTTGAGGACAAAGTTAGAGGTGGCTGATTTTCGATTAAGTTGTTCGATGCCAATTTTAAGTCGTAGAAAATCTTCACTGCCGATATGCTCGATAATAGATTTTAAACCGTTATGTCCACCCGAGCTACCTTTTTGTTTGACTTTGATATTTTTAAAATCTAAGTCTTTGTCGTCATGAATAATAATTATATCATCAGTTTTAGCTTTGTAGAATTTTTTTATAGCAGCGACTGCAAGACCAGAGTTGTTCATGAGAGTAGTTGGTTTTACTAAAATTATTTTTTCGTCTTGATATTTTGTAATAGCGACTAATGCGTTAAGTTTCTTTTTTTCTGTAAATTTAAGTTCAGCCTTGGTTTTAAACTTAGACCAACGTGCATAGAGTTGATCTACGATCATAAAACCGACATTGTGTCTGGTTTTTTCGTATTTTTTTCCTACGTTGCCTAAACCAATAATAATATTCATGTTTTTATCTTTTAGTTTTTATTAAAATAGGAACTCCCTCAAAATCAATTTTGTCTCGAAGTGTATTTCGGAGAAGATTTATGTAGTGACCAGATACATCGGTTGATTTTTTTACCAGCATGTAGAAGACGGGTGGAGTGTTATCAATTTGTCTAAGCCCATGAATAAGCAGAGTAGAGTTTTTTCTAGGGATGCTTCGACTAACTCTTTTCTTTTTTGGTTTATAGTAACGGATGAACTTTTCAAAGAGTTCATCTAATATTTCTTGGTCAATATATTTAGTATAGTTTTTGTATATTTCAAAACAAGTATCAAGCACCTTGCTAGTTCTTTGTTTTTCTAAGGCAGAGATACAAAGTAGTTTAGCATAGTCGATCATCGGTAAGTGATGCTTAAAGTAGTGATCGTATTCATTGATAGTATTAGAGTCTTTGTTAGGGATCAGATCCCACTTGTTTAAGATTATTAAACAAGGTTTTTTTAAATCAGAAATAATCTGAGCTATTTTCTTGTCTTGTGTAGAAATAGTTTTTTGAGCTTCTATCATGATAACTACAATGTCAGATTTTTTAATAGCAGAGATGGCTTGGTTCATGCTTGATTTTTCAATGAAAGAAAGCTGGTCCTTCACTTTTTTTTCTTGGCCTTTGATATAGCCGATTTTACTTTTTCTTCTGATTCCAGCTGTATCGAGCATAGTTATTTGTTTTTCTTTGTATAAAAATGAAAAATCATTGATGTCTCGAGTGGTATGGGGTAGAGAAGAAACAACTGCTTG
>Ga0075122_10002223_pt1 | contig 12957 bp, 8 predicted proteins | sample AntAceMetag02UKB_FD_69790 | JGI IMG/M metagenome (GOLD analysis project Ga0075122, IMG submission 69790) | Saline lake microbial communities from Ace Lake, Antarctica - Antarctic Ace Lake Metagenome 02UKB | ecosystem: Environmental > Aquatic > Non-marine Saline and Alkaline > Saline | place... | reverse complement strand
TATGGATTTAATAATTTGAGAACGAATTTTAAAATTCTTCTTAATATCTGGATTAAACATTAAATCTAAATATCGTTTCCTATATCTTTCTTCAACATCTTGTAGCCCATGCCATTTTTCGGGTAAAGGCAATAATGTTTTTGTTAATATCCGAAAATCAGAAACCTGAATTGTTTTTTCTTTTGTTTTTGTTTTAAACAAATCCCCTTTTACTTCAACAAAATCACCAATATCAAAGACATCTTTAAAAAATTTATACTTTTTTTCTCCTACACCATCTTTTTTTAAAAATGCTTGTATTTTACCAGAGCCATCTTCTATATCAAGAAAAAGAGCACCTCCATGCCCTCTAATATTTTTCAATCTACCAGCAATAGTTACTTGCTTATTCCCCTTTTCTAATTTAGCAAAATCTCTAACAACCTCACTTATTTTATGGGTTTGTTTAGTGGTTTGAGGATAAGGATTAGTTCTAGAATTTATAATCTTTTTTAATTTTTCCTCTCTATTTTTTTTAATTTCTGATAAATTAGCCATATTTTTTATTATAATACAAAAATCTCTAATGACCAAATTTTAAATTAAACTATTCTTCTTCAACATTTTCTATTTTTTGATTAAAATACCAATCAAGTATTTCTTTGGATGCTCTTAAAGATGCTCTTTGCATCCCTGGAACTTCTTCCACAAGCACAACTAAAACTATTTCTGGATTCTGATAGGGAGCAAAAACACCTATCCAATTTTCATAAACATCTTTAGATCCTATTTGTGCTGTTCCTGTTTTCGCAGCTACTTCTACTGGCAAAGAATTAAGCAAAAAGGCCGAACCATTAGAGGCAGAGACTGATTGCCTCATCCCCTGTTTAATAATATCTAGATTTTCTTGTTTAATAAAGTTATTAGAAATAATTTCGGAAGCTTTTTCTTTAATTAATTCTTTTTCAGAATTAATAACTTTATCAACTAGCTTTGGTCTATAAAGTATCCCCTTATTAGCAATAGCGGAAAAAGCAGAAGCCAATTGGATAGGAGTAGTTAAAAGATAACCTTGACCAATAGAAAGATTATAGGTATCCCCTAAATACCATATCCTTTGAGCTTTAGCTTTATTGGCGAAATATTCTTCTTTCCATTCTGCGTCTGGCACTCTACCATCAACTTCTCCTGGTAAATCAATCCCTGTTTTTTGCCCTAAACCAAATTTTTCCAGATATTCTTTAATTTTATCAACTCCCAAACCAACAAAATGTTTTGGCAATCTTGTGTCAGCAAAAGATGGTCTATTATAACCACCTCCAATCATATAAAAAAATGGATTAATAGATTCTGCTAAGGCCCTTTTTATATCAGATAATCCATGAAACTTCCAATCCACAAAACATTCTTTTTCTTTGCTATATATATTTTCTAAACAAAGATTTAAAGGACAATAAAGTTGAGTATTTTCTTCTATAATTCCTTCCTCTAAAGCAGCACTTGCAATTAATGGTTTGATTGTTGAACCAGTAGGATAAAGTCCATTAATAACTCTATTAATCTGGGGGTTTCTTTCATCTTTATTTAATTCATCAAACTCTTCTTGAGTAATCCCTCTTGCAAAAAGATTATTGTCAAAAGTTGGAAGGGAAATTAACGCTAAAATGTTTCCATTTCTAGGGTCTAGAGCAATAACAGCTCCCCTATCAGACCCTACTTCTTCCATTATTTTCCGCAATTCTTCATCAGCTTTTTTTTGTAAAGAAAAGTCTAAACTCAAAACCAAGCTATTGCCAGATTCCGGATATTTAATTATTTTTCTTGAAATTTCTTCTCCTTGAACCGTTCTCTCTATCTGAATTTCACCCTTTTTTTCTTTTATAATATTTTCATAGGATTTTTCTAACCCTTCTCTTCCTACATAATCCAAGATTGAACAATTTTCACATTCTTCAAGTTCTAGCGCTTTTATCTTTCCCATATATCCCAAAACATGGGCAAGATCACAACTTTTTTCATATCTCCTAATTGAATTTTCTCTTATTTCAAATCCTGGAAACTTTTCTGATTCTGCCTGTAAAGAAATTAATGCTTGATAAGATAAGTTCCTTGCTATTATCCCCTTACTAGCATTTATATCCACCTCCAAACCAATAATATCAGAAACATTTCTTATTATATTTGTTTTTTTAATTTCATCTTCTGGTAATTTGGATATATCTAGAATCAAATCAAAACTGGATTGATTCCAAACTAATTGTTCTAAATTTTTATCATAAATAACACCCCGAGATGCTTGTAATTTTAAAACAGCGAACTTATTTCTCTCAGAAAGTAATTTATAACTATTCCCTTCTATAATTTGCAAATTAAAACATAAAACCCAGAGAAGCCCAAAAAGCATAAAACAAATGAAAATGAAAACAAGAAAAACTTGTTTGGCTAAGGGAACCTCTATTCTTTTATCATACATTTCAAAATTCTCTTTTTGCTTTTCCAAAAAACTATCCATAGAAACTTCTTCCATTCCAATTTCTTTCGCTCTACTCTTAATTTTTCTATTTCTAAAAATCTCTTTCATAATTTAATTTGAATTAAATTTAATAAAAAATTATAGAAAACTAAACAAAAAGAAAAGATAAGAATTAAATATAAAATATTTAATTTTTGAAAAAACTTTAAAGATTTTTTGATAAGCAAAGCTATGATTAAAAAGAGTAAGCCTGAAGTTCCTAGAGGCATTTCAGAATAAATATCTAAAATAAGTCCAGCACAAAAAGATAAAATAATGCTTGATTTGTAATCTAAGATATTTAAGATAAAAACTAAAATCAAAATAAGATTTGGAATAATTCCGTAAACTGCAAAATGTGGCAAAAAACTTTGCTGAAATAAAATTAAAAAACAAATAAATAGAATTAATAGTAATTCCTTTTTCATAATTCTTCTTTAGGGATAAAGTTTTTAATCACAAATAAGGTTCCTAATAAGTTATTTTTAAAATATGGTTCAATTTTAGCTTCTTGAAAATTTGAAATATCACTATTTTTAACCTCTTTTATTTCCCCAACCAAAAGACCCCTTGGGAAGACTCCTGCTAAAACAGTAGTAAAAACAAGATCTTCTTTAGCTATATCTTTTTCTTGAGGCACAAGATTAAGATCAATTTTTAGATTGCCCTTGCCCTGTGCTAATCCATAAATTTCACTAATATTTTCCGGATTATTCTTTTTCTGTATTTGAACATCAAAATTACTTTCTTTATTCGAAATCAGTAAAACCCTTGAAAAGTCTTTATATGCCTTATCTATCACTCCTACCACAACTTTTTCTTTAGTTATAATCGGCATACCTTTTAAAATTCCTTTTTCTGCTCCTTCGGAAATAAGAATGAAATCTCCATTTGTTTCTCTACTTATTGAGCTAACTAAAATTAGTTCAAACTCTTTATTCAATCCAATATCTAAGACTTCTTTTAATTCTTGATTTTCTTTTTTGAGATTTCTAATTTCTTGAAGATCAACTAAAAGCTTTTGATTTTGTTCTAATATTTCCTGATTATTCTTCTTCAAATTTTTATTTTCTAAAAAAGATTGAAGAAAGTTTGAAGAACTATCCCCTATCCTCCAAAAAAAACTCTGCACTGGAGAAGTTAAATTATAAAAACTATTTTTTGTAGTGTCTAAAAAAAATCTATTTATAATTATTAAAAGTAAAAAAACGATAATAACTAAAACAATTTTATTAATCTTCATTTACGTTTATTAAATTTATTTTATATTTTATTATTATAACTGAAAAATCACTAAAACTAAAGAAAAAACTCCCCAAAGGGAGTTTTCAATTGTAACCATTATAAGAGAGCTACCTACTTTCGCAGGAAAACCTACTATCATCGGCCCTTGGAGATTTCACTTCTGTGTTCGAAATGGGAACAGGTGGAGCACTCCTGGCATAGCCCCCTTATAATAGTCGCAATTTTGAATTTATAATTACTAATTACCAGCCAATAGGCATTATCTAAAGATATAATAGATTATTAGTACTCCTCGGCTGAATGAGTTGCCTCACTTACACCTAGAGCCTATCAACCTCATAGTCTTTGAGGAATCTAAGAGTTCTAATCTTGGGGTGGGCTTCGTACTTATATGCTTTCAGTACTTATCCCTTATTAACTTAGCTACTCGGCAATGCCGTTGGCACGACAACCGATACACCAGAGGTTAACTCAATCCGGTCCTCTCGTCAATTTATTCTCGTATTTCTACAAGTTCAGACTATATCTTCACCCACTAAGTTCTTGAAAAACTAAATGGGGCCGACGTATGATAATGGTTTAATTCCTGTTTACCAGGTACCCATTATCTTGGCATAAAGCCTCAGTCGTTACGGGGACAAATAAAATTCAATTTGAATTTTTGTTTGTCTTCCCACGATATTACCTTAATATTTGTTCGGTTCTCGAATTTATTGTGCCATAAAATATTAGGACCACCAATATCTCATGACCACTGCAACCAAATAAATTAATGAAGGTTTCACCGTTATTAGTCGGATTGTCATTACGGATTACTCCGTAAAGTAGCAATTTCTTACTAGGATCAACTCCCCTCAAAACTCGCCGCCTACGGTAGATAGGGACCAACCTGTCTCACGCTATTTTTATTATTCACTTGTTACCAAGTGTATGGACTATACCACCATCCTGATATATTAAAATTTATCAGGAGACCGACGTGTTATGGAAAACGTTTCCATCTAAGTTGTTTTAATAACTTAAGTCTCTACGGGGTTAATTTACGAATTTTTCTTCTTTTAGAATAATTTAATATTCTAAATTTATCAATTAATTCAGCTAATTTAATAAAGTCTTTCTTGCTTTTGACTTTTTCTTTCTGCTTAAGAATTTTTGACATTAATGCTACTTGTTCTTTTTTCAATATAGTATATGGCTTAATTATTTTTAGAAGAACATTTACCGCATCATGCTTACTAACTATGTATTCTAGAATACCATCACTCCTCTCACGAAGATGGCCCAATCCAATCATAGAACAAATTTTCTCAAAATTTACTCTACTTTTCTGCGATTGGAAAAATACAATATAAGGCGCAACCTGAAATCCATACTTATAAGTTGAATTTGGTTTTAACCTTACGTAAATACTTCCATCTCCATCAAGAAATCCTGCAATATAAGCTTTTTTGATTGAAGAAAAAATTTTATTCATAAACAACTTCCCTCGGTATTATCCTAACATATGACAGGTTGAATATCAATATGATTATTAGGAATTCACCGATATGAGTCAGTTTATTCGATCACGATTACTCGTGAAAGCCGCCGTGTGTATTTCGATGTTTTAGGTTTATCTTTATGTTGACGGTCTAAACCCAGCTCGCGTACCCTTTTAATTGGCGAACAGCCAAACCCTTGGAAGCTTCTTCACCTCCAGGATAGGATGAGCCGACATCGAGGTGCCGAACAGGGCCGTAGATATGAACTCTCGGGCCCTACCAGCCTGTTATCCCCGGGGTAGCTTTTATCTGATAATCCACTCCGATTCTATTAACCGAAGTCGGTTCACTAAGTTCTGCTTTCGCAACTGCTCGACATAGCCGTCTCGCAGTAAAGCTGGCTTCTGGCTTTGCCCTATCACTCCGATTTCCATCCGGAGCTAGCCAACCTTTAAACGCCTCCGTTACCTTTTAGGAGGCAAGCGCCCCACTTAAACTGTCTACCAGACACTGTCTTCCACAAAAGTGGAATTAGAACTATGACTTTGAAAGGGTGGTGTTTCATTGGCGACTCCTCCCTACCCGAAAATAGAGATTCAAAGTCTACCACCTACGCTACGCATCCAAAACCAAAGACCAATATCTGGGAACAGTAAAGCTCCCGGGGTCTTTCCGTCTAGCCGCAGGTACCTCGCATCTTCACGAGGATTGCATTTTCACCGAGCAACTCCTGGAGACAGTCCCCCAGTCGTAAAACCATTCATGCGGGCCAGAACTTACCTGGCAAGGGATTATGCTACTTTAACACGGTCAGAGTTACCGCGGACGTTCACCGGAGGCTTCAATCAGTTAGCACTCATCAATAAAGACAAGCACCGCCAACCTTAACACTCCGGCACTGGTCAGGCCTCAGCCCCTATACTTCCTTTTACAAGTTAAGCAGGGACCTGTGTTTTTAGTAAACAGTCGCTAGGGGAATGTTCACTGCGCCCCACCAAAGGTGGGGAGACCTTATCGCTAACTTACGGTCACTTTTTTGCCGAGTTCCTTCAGGAGCTTTCACTCGTTCACCTTAGTATACTTACACCAGCCTACCTGTGTTGGTTTTAGTACGGACCAAATATATATTAACTCCTAAAAAGCTTTTCTTGGAAGCTTGCTCACTCAAGTTCACTGAACCGAAATTCAGCTTCCTGTCAATTCTTGAAAAATCTCAAATCAACAACGGAAATCCGATAATCCGCCTGAGCTACTAAACTCCGTCACAATTTTAGAATTATATATTTGGGGGCAGGAATATTAACCTGCTGTCCATCGGCTACCCCTTTCGGGTTTACCTTAGGCCCGCCTAACCCTTGGATGATTGTCATTGCCAAGGAAACCTTAGGCTTTCGGTGTCTCGGGCTCTCACCGAGATTGCGGTTACTTATGCCAACATTCTCACTCCTCTCCGCTCCACTCCACCTCACGATGAAGCTTCAATGCAAAGAGGACGCTCCCCTACCACTACTCGTGTAAACACGAGTAATCCATATCTTCGGTACCAAGCTTGAGCCCCCTAAATTTTCGGCGCAAGATCTCTTAGTTAGTAAGCTATTACGCATTTTTTAAAGGATAGCTGCTTCTAAGCTAACCTCCTAACTATCAACGAGATCTAACTTCCTTAACACACTTAGCTTGATTTAGGGACCTTAGATTATGATCTGGGCTGTTTCCCTTTCGACCATGGAGCTTAGCCCCCACAGTCTGACTTCCGAGATAAAAAACTATAGTATTCGGAGTTTGGTTGATTTGCCTAGGATAAATCCCATAACAAACCATCCAGTGCTCTACCCCTATAGTGTATAACTCGAAGCTAGCCCTAAAGCTATTTCGGGGAGAACCAGCTATTACCAAGCTCGATTAGCTTTTCACTTCTTACCACAACTCATCCCAGAGTGTTGAACGGCTCTTGGGTTCGGGCCTCCTTTCTCCTTTCGGAAAAATTCACCCTGGTCATGGCAAGCTCGCTTGGCTTCGGGTCTCGGGCACATAGCTATGAACGCGCTATTAACACTCGCTTTCGCTTTGCTTTCGTCCCATAAGGACTTAAACAGCTACATACTCGAACTCGTTGGCTCGTTCTACAAAAAGCACGCCATCACCCCGCCGAAGCAGGGCTCTGACTCTTTGTAAGCAAATGGTTTCAGGTTTTATTTCATCGCCCTCACCGGGCTACTTTTCACCTTTCCCTCACGGTACTAGTTCACTATCGGTGAGTGGGTAGTATTTAGCCTTAGCTGATAGTACAGCCAGATTCCCTCAGGGCTTTCATTTCCTGAGGTACTCAAGAGAAATAACAAGGAGCGTAAAAAAGTTTTCAGGTACGGGACTATCACCCTTTATAGTATTCCCTTCCAGGAAATTTCCCCTAACAAATTTACCTAATTTTCTCCCTCAGAAACTAAATATTAAAAATATATAGCTCCGACATTATTTTCTTACAACCCCGCATAAAATACAAAAAGTATTTTATATGGTTTAGGCTCTTCCCTTTTCGCTCGCCACTACTAAGGGAATGCGTTAGTGCAAGCACTAACATTATTTTCTTTTCCTCTGGGTACTGAGATGTTTCACTTCCCCAGGTTCGCTACTCGCTTTACAGCGAGTCGTCTATCTTTTAAATAGACAGGTTGCCCTATTCGGAAATCCCCGGATCAAAGATTGCTAAACATCTCCCCGAGGCTTATCGCAGTCACACCACGTCCTTCATCGCCTCCCACTCCCAAGGCATCCACCATTTGCCTTTAAAATTATCTTTAGACAATTCCTTTGGCTAGTAATTAGTAATTACAAATTACAACTATATTCAGTTGGAAAGAACATAAATCAATAATTCAGAAAAATAAAAAACCGCCCATAAGCGGCTATTTTAAATCTAAACCTATAACAGTTTAGCCGCTTTTTATTGTCTGAGTTCTTTGAATATCTTTGACATATTAATCAAGATTAAATTTAACAAATAAGCAGATCTTTGTCAACCCCTTAATTAATTAAAAATTGCCTAACTAAGTTAAGCAATTTTTAATTCTTAAGGATAAAGTTTTACTTTTCTAATTTACTCTTTAATCCTTGTAAAATATCCCTAGCCAAATCTTTTCCACCTAAACCAAAAGCAATACTACAACTAATTACTACTAAGGCTACAATACCTGTAAATAAAATTTGAATTAATTCTTCTGCAATTTTAAGTTGAGTTAAAATAGCAAAAATAGCAAAAACCCAAATTGAACCCTGAACAATTGAACCTACAAATTTAGCATGAGATACTCCTGCTTTTTCAACAAATGCTTGAATTATTTTTTTAATGAAATCGGCAATAATCACTGTTATCACAAAAATTGAAACCACTACTATTAGATTAGGCAACCAATTAATTATTTTATGAAGAACAATAGTTAATTGACGACTACCTAAAATTTCAACAGATACTAGTAAAAAGACAATCATTAATATCCATTGAACAAGTTCTCCAATAAAATGGGAAACTGAAACTTTAAAATCTGCTTTTTCTAAAGCATCTTGCCATTGAGTTCGTTCAAAAATTTTATCAAATTTTAATTTTCTTAAAATTTCTGTTATTAACTTCCCAATCCAATCAGCTATAAACCAGCCAATTAAAAGAGCGACTAATGCTCCGATAAGATTTGGCATAAAATTTAAAAAGCCATGCCAAAATTCTTGTAAAGATAACAATGTAATACCAGACCAATCTTCAACCATATTATTATTTATTAAGGTTATTTAGATTCGACCTTTAAATTAAATATCGTGGACCCAGGGAGAATCGGACTCCCACCTTTGGTATGCAAAACCAATACTCTACCATTAAGCCATGGGCCCCTTTTCAATTACCAATAGGGGGAATACGGAGTACAAAGACAATACCAATTATTATCACCAACAGTACACCAAGATAAACCCGAAGGCCTACATGTCCCATTTATCCCAGTTCCTTGATAATTTTCTGTTTCAAATCCCAACAATACTCCTGCTCCATATGCATCATCAGCACCATAATCATAATAACAATAACTTGCTCCACCTGAACTTTTTGGATTTTTAGGCAAGAATTCTCCATCTACTAATTCTTGTAAAAAATCTGAATTATTATCACAATAAGAAACTCCTGACCCTCCCCTGTTTATAGGCATTTCATGATTTATATCATAATATAATCTTAATGCCATTTGGACTTGCTTTAATTCTTGCATCCTACCTGAATCTCTTGATTTAGCAGTAGAAGCAGGAAAAGAAATCAAAACTACAGAAGTCAAAAGTCCTATAATGGCAATAACAACTAATAATTCAATTAAAGTAAATCCTTTTACTTGAAAAGAGATATTGTTTTTCATATTTAATCTATTATTTTAAAAAATAAGATATAATTTAATTTTATACTTACTGTATTTATTATAGCTGATTTTTTAAAAATAACCAATTGAACTAATATCCTCCATCAGCAAAACCATCAGAATCACGCACACTATAAACACAATAATTGGCACCTGTTGTTTCTAACCGACAACATATGTGCCATTCACAAGTGTTGACTAAACAACCTGATTGTCCTACGTTTTCTGGTTCATAACTATAATAATATGTACTGTTATTAACTGGATCAATTGGGATTTTGCCAAAAGATTTTTGAGCTACTAAATCTTGGAGATCACTACTTGCTGACCAATAATTTTGTATTGGAACTGGGATGCTACAACCAGAACTACCTACACTAGAATCTAAACAAAGACCTTCTGGTGGATAGTGTCCATTAATATCCCAATATTCTTCGAGTGCACTTCTAATTGTGCTTAAGTCTTGTTTTCTTATGCCATCTCTTGCCCCCTGCATTGCGCCAGGAAAAGAAACTAAAACTGCTGAAGCTAAAAGTCCTATGATGGCAATTACGACTAATAGTTCAATTAGTGTAAAACCTTTTTTATTCATAATTATTGACCAAACATTTCTTCTTCTCCCGAAGGGATAGGAATGATTGGTTCTTTAAAACTTTCTGATTCAGGCTTTAAAAAATGAAAACTTAAAATAATTACAGTTAAAAAAATTGCTATTAAAAATATTATTATTTGAGTTCTTGTTTTTTTATCTGCTTCTTCCCAAGAACTTTTTAAATTATTCAAAAAAGATTGTTTCTTCTTACTAGAAGAAATTTCTTCTGTCCCTGGTTTTTTTCTTTCTTGTTCAAAAAACTTGCTATAATCTGTGGCTCCGTTTTTTTTGTTTTCGGACATAATTTTTAATTGGTGGGCAGAGGAGGAATCGGACCTCCCACCTCTTCTTTATCAGAGAAGCGTTCTACCACTGAACTACCTGCCCTAAATTTAAATATATTATAATATAATACCCTTTTCAGGGTATAAGTCAACAACTAAAAACGGAGACAATGTCTCCGCCTAGTATAAAATTCAATTGTTTTTTCTAATATATTTTTGTCTGATAAAATAATCGGACGAGTTTATGAGTTGACAGTCAATTTTTAAAGATGGATTGACCAACATCAAAAAGTTAAGGAAAGAATTCTCATTCTTCAACTTTTATCGGCCTGTTTGCCTACTCTACTAAGTAGAGAAATAACAAACAAATAAAAAAGAAATGATCCACGACCAGGTTCCCCTAGCCGTGCCTTGTTACGACTTCATTCTGGTCACTGATTTTAGCTTAGGTCCGCTTGCACGGAACTTCGGCTACCACCAACTTCCCTAATGTGACGGGCAGTGAGTACAAGGTCCAGGGACATATTCATCGCGACATAGCTGATACGCGATTACTAGCGATTCCAACTTCACGAGGTCGAGTTTCAGACCTCGATCCGAACTGAGACCGGCTTTGATGAGATTAGCTCCAGCTTGCGCTTTAGCAACTCTTTGTACCGGCCATTGTACCACGTGTGCGGCCCAGGACATAAGGGCCATGCTGATTTGGCGTCATCCTCATCTTCCTCCTTATAAAATAAGGCAGTTCTCTATGACAAATAAAACATAGAGCAAGGGTTGCGCAGGTTTCCCCATTTAAGGGAGCACCTCACGGCACCTGCTGACGACAACCATGCAGCACCTGTATTAAGTGCCTTGCGGAGTTCACCTTTCGGTGAATTTTCACTTAACATGTCAAGCCCTGGTAAGGTTTTCGCTTATCGTCGAATTAAGCCACGTGGTCCACCGCTTGTGTAGACCCCCGTCTATTCCTTTGAGTTTCAACCTTGCGGTCGTACTTCCCAGGCGGGATACTTAACGCGTTAGCTTCGCCAGTGAAAGGGTCGACACTCCCACCAGCTAGTATCCATCGTTTACGGTGTGGACTACGAGGGTATCTAATCCTCTTCGCTACCCACACTTTCGTCCCTCAACGTCAGGGTCGTCCCAGTTAGCTGCCTTCGCTTTTGGTGTTCCATACGATATCAACGGATATCACCCCTACACCGTATGTTCCGCTAACCTCTAACGCCCTCTACCTCATTAGTTTTTCTCACAGCTTCAAAGTTGAGCTCTGAAGATTTAACAAGAAACTTGATGAGGCGTCTACGGACCCTTTACGCCCAATAAATCCGGATAACGCTCGGGGGCTCTGTATTACCGCTGCTGCTGGCACAGAGTTAGCACCCCCTTATTCTTGGAGTAACGTCATCTACAAAAAGTAGATTCTTCTTCCACTAAAGCAGTTTACAACCCGAAGGTCTTATTCCTGCATGCGGCGTCGCTCGATCAGGCTTTCGCCCATTGTCGAAGATTCTCGACTGCTGCCTCCCGTAGGAGTGAGGCCCGTGTCTCAGTGCCTCTGTTGGGGGCCATGCTCTCACACCCCCTACCCGTCATAGCCTTGGTGAGCCATTACCTCACCAACAAGCTGATAGGCCGCAGACCATTCCCAAAGCGAAAATACAAAGTATCACTTTACTAATAATTTTTACAATTATTAGACTATCTCGAATTAATTCGCCTTTCAACGAGTTATGCGAGACTTTGGGGTATGTCATCTACGTGTTACTAACCCGTTTGCCACTACCCATCCGAAGATGGATCGTTTGACTTGCATGCCTTATCCACGCCGCCAGCGTTCATCCTGAGCTAGGATCAAACTCTCAAAGAAACTCGTCCGATTATTTCATCGGACAAAATAAACTAGAAAAAACAATATTTACTTTATCAAATATAATCTAGCTTTAATAAAGTTCATAAAATTAGATAAGACTATATCTAATAAAATGAAATTGGAAAGAACTCTTTATTTCCATATTCTTATTCTACTTATTTCATTCTTAATGTCAAGTCAAATATGAGCCGAGAAGAGGATTCGAACCCCCAACCTACGCTTTACAAAAGCGTTGCTCTGCCGTTGAGCTATCTCGGCTTAGATTTATATTTCGTATCTAACAAATCTCTTAAGAGTAATATTTTCTCCTAACTTTGAACTATATTCAACAATTAAATCTTGAATTGTTTTTGTTGTGTCTTTAATCCAAAGTTGATCCAAAAGAGAAACCTCTTTTTTATACTTTGATAATTTACCTTCAATAATTTGATCAATCATTTCTTTTGGTTTTCCTGAACCTTCAAATTGTTTACTATAAATCTTTTTCTCTCCGTCTAAAAATTCCTCTGAAATTTCGTCTGCGTTTAAAAACAAAGGTTTCATAGCTGTAATTTGTAAACAAATTTCATGAGCTAACTTTTTAAATTCTGGAGA
>Ga0075122_10002221_pt1 | contig 12960 bp, 12 predicted proteins | sample AntAceMetag02UKB_FD_69790 | JGI IMG/M metagenome (GOLD analysis project Ga0075122, IMG submission 69790) | Saline lake microbial communities from Ace Lake, Antarctica - Antarctic Ace Lake Metagenome 02UKB | ecosystem: Environmental > Aquatic > Non-marine Saline and Alkaline > Saline | place... | reverse complement strand
AAAGGTATTGGTTTTATTCTTCTCCATCAACTCTTACACATTTATCTAAAGCATTCGATTTTAGATATTCCATAGCTTCATTAAATGCTTCTGGGGTTGGTTTAATTCCTGTTTTACTAGCATACCATTTTAGAACATCTAATTTATTTAAAACGCTTTTTAAAGTTATATTACCTTTAGAAGCATAGAAAACAAATTTTACTTTTTTTTCATAATAAAAGATTGCAGCTTTATCAGTAGGAAATTGAGGAAGCATTACTCTGAAAAGAGTATCTAAAGATACTTTTAATGTAGTCATTTCTTTTCCTCTTTTAATACAGGTAATGGTTTCTCTTTCTTTTCTTCTATAGGTTTACTTTTTTGTAAAGCATTAATTAACTGCGCAGTTTCCTTAAATGGCTTTTCAACTAAGTAATTAATTGTTGCTTTCAATACATTTTCTTCAACTTCAAATCTCATAAAATCCCTCCAGATTATTTTTCAATAATTACTTTTGCTTCTATTGTTTCTATATCAGTCAATGCTTTTTCAAGAGCTGACTTTTCTTCTTCCATTTGCGTTATCTTAGTTGTTAATTGATTTATTCTTCCTACAACAAAGTTTTTAGTAGCGTCTCTTGCGTACTTGTAAACTTGAGTATCTTTACCAGCAATATCCTTTACTGTTTCAATAGTCTCAAATTTATACTTAGCACGAACAGTTATTTGACTTCCTTTTATTTCTTCATTAATTTTTGTTACAACATATTCCATTTTCAAAACCTCCATTAAGCATCTACATATAAAGCTAATCTATAAACTGTTCCATTCAATTCTACACGAACACTTTTAAGTGAATTAGTTGCTCCTGTTATTGCTGCTCTTTCACTAGCTACAAAATTAATTGTTCCTTCTGATACATCTGCTTGGTCTAAGATTAAAGTTGGAATTGCTGCTGTTGTACCTGATTGGTCTATATGAAGCTGGGCTACTGGACTAGCTGTTCCTATTCCTACATTGCCACCAGCAGGTTGTAATAATAAATCTCCTGTTGTTGTAGCCATATTTCCTTGCATAAATGTTTGTCTTAAACCTAAACCATCATTTAAACTTCTAAAAAACCATTCACTTCCATCAACTTCAATGCCTGCCATTCTTTTGTTTGCAGTTCCATCTTGAGCCAGTAAAGTAAGCCAAGCTTCACTATCTCCTTCTGCCGACAACATTCCTCTAGCAACTCCAGGAGCAACTAATAATCCATTATTATTTGTACTATCAAGATATGTTCCTGTTGGAGCATCTGGACCAATGTGTATTTTTAATTCTGGACTAGCTGTTCCTATTCCTACATTGCCATCTGAACCTTGAACAAATAAACCAATTCCTGTATCACTATAAACTTCAAAATTAGTATCGAACAAAGAAGGATTAAAACGAATAGCGGTAGTAGCAATTCTAATATCAAAATCCCAATCAACACCAGTATAAGTTATTTCTACATCGCCTTCGTTTTCAATTCCCGAACTACTATTACCACTACCAAACCTCATAGGTGCATTGTCAGAAACATTATACCAACCATAACCTTGTGAGTCATAAATACTTGCGTTGTGAGTAGACGAAGAATTAATATTTCCAACATTATAAATCTTGTTTACTATATCAGCATCAACATCAGAAGCAGTTGTACTTATTTGAGCAGTAATTCCTGTATTAGAAACAGTTAAAGTTCCTGCAGTTAAAGTTTCTTCAGAATCAACACTTGTAGTAATTCCAAAATTAGCTATTGTAAAAGTTTTTCCTGCAGCATTAAAAGTTGCTTCATTATTTACAGAGCCATTAATACCATCATTTATAATAGAATAATCCTCAGAACCAGAATAAGTTGCTTCATTACCTATAGCGAAGTAATGTGCTATATTAAATTCTCCTGCATTAGCACCATAAGCGTCAATAGTTCCTTCTCTTGTAACATTCATAAACTGCCCAAAAGCAAAAAGAGTTTGCCCAGTAGTCAACGCAGGATTTTGTTGATTGCTAGTAACATTCCAAAGCGTTCCATCAGCAAAAACACCTCCTCCAAAATCAAGTCCTGTACTAGTTGTTCTTGTATCTTTAATTAAAAGTCCGCCAACAATACCCATTGCGTTACCTAAAGCTCCAGTTGAAACAGGAGTTAAAGTAGGAATATCAATACCAATAGTAGGAACATTATAAGAAGAATATTCAAGTGATTCAGTAGCTGTTGTGTTTAAAATTATTTTTGAATCTGCCCACAAGTCAAGTTCTCCGTCTGTGTCAGAAGTAACATAAAGAGAAGTGTCTCTAAAATAAAGTTTAGCATTGTTAACTATTGATACATTTCCACTATTATCAATAGTAAATTTGGAAGTACCATCAACCTCCAAATCTAACAAATAATTTGTTCCACTTCCTATTGCTGTTTCATTTACTCTAACCTGCAAAGCAGTATAACCACCTGTTACTGAACCAGTTGCAGAAGAAAGGTCAATATCCATACCAAACTTTAGTCCTATGAGGTTTGAAGAAATGTCTCCTGAACCAGTAGCTTCAGCAACAATTTCTGAAATAAACTCATTACCAGCTATCGGAGTGCTAATATTTCCATTCTCTGTTTGTAATTCAACAATTGATTCAAAAGCTATTAATTTTGCATTATCAGCATCTATTGCTGTTGAACCTGTTTTTGCTATTTCCCATTCACTCCAAATTCCTAAAGGTTCAACTTCATCACCAGAAGCAAAATGTGTGTCATCAACAGCTCCAACCCAACCACCTGCTGTACTTGAACCGATTCGTAAAGGAATTGTCCCAAACTCAGAATCACCTCTACCATAGAATCTGAATTCTCCGCATGACTCAGTATTATCAACAGTCTCAATTACTGCTTCCATTCTAGCAAACTCATAACTAGCATCTAAATCATCATTTCCAAAAAACTTATAACTGGCTAACACATTACCGTCAGCAGGAGTTGTATACGTTGCTTCATGCTTTTCCTCGATATCAGAATCTGTTTGTTGATAAAGAGTATCACCATTAAAAAATGTTTGTGGACTATTTAAGTCTATTGAAATATCAGCAGTTAAATCAAGATGACCATCATCAATAGAACTTATACTGATAGCAGTATCACGAAACTGTATTTTTTCAGTTGTAACCATTAAAATATCATCTTGAAATTGAAAATAGTCTAAGGCTTCCATCCAAGTTATTTGACCAGTAGAATTTTCTCCTTCAAAAAATAAACTAAAATCAGTTCCTGTATCACCATCTCCAATTTGAAAATCACAATCAGTATAAAATCTTGTGTTTGTATCATCATGGATAAGAGAAACTGTATCGCTAGCATCACTATTAACAAACATCAATTGTCCAAGTCTATTGTTTTCAAGAACAATTAAACTATCATAAACTCCTCCAAAATATGTTCCTGCTGCAAAATTAGTCGAAGTAAAAGAAATAACAGGAAAATCTCCTAATGCTCCAACTGTTACATTATCAACAGTCATGTACTCGGTTGCAGTTGGTTTTAAGTTTATTGCAGCATCACTAACTAAAGTCAAATCAGTTGCATCATTGTAAATATATTTTAATGCACTTCCAAACTTTATTTTTCCATTTAAATACCAATCTTGTCCACTTGAATCATGAATTCCCCAATTATTACCTGGACTAGTAACAGAATCAATTTTGATTCCGTAAGCATTAACAGTGCCGTTTGAAATACTAACACCTGAAGCATCAAGGTCTTCAACATGTAAACCAATAATATTAAGGTTCAAAGTTCCTGCTGTTTCATTAACAGTACTCGTTACCGTTGAATGTAATCCAACATCAGTAAGAGTAAGAGTTTTACCTGCTGAATTAAGTTCAACTTGGTCATTCACAAAACCTTTAACCCCAAAACTGTCAACAGTATAATCTTCTGAACCCGAATAAGTCGCCACGTTTTTAGTAGTTCCAAGAATACCGAATACTTCTTCATCACAACTCGCTCCATAACCATTTATCGTGCCTTGTCTTTCAACAAAGTTTTCAAAAGAATAAAGCATTAAATGAGTATTAGCAGGAGAACCAGTATAACCTGTTTCATAAATAGGGTTTAAGTAAAACGCTGTGTGAAAAAGAGTATCAGCAGTAACATTATTCTTAAAAATTCTGGTAAACTCGATTGAATCAACAGGAGAATCAGTTCCAATATAATCCTCTCCTGTTAAATAAAGAACACTGTCTTTTGTTTCCTCAACACTTAAATATAATTCTTTGTCAACATGAAGAATCTTGTTTACCCCGTCAAATTCAAATGATACTGCAGTACCTTCAGTATCATCTTTTAAAAAAAATGTTGGGTCTGCGTCTTCTATAATTCCAAAATTAATATCTGAATACAAATAACCTTCAGTAAAATCAGCATTAATACTACAAGTATTACTCAAATCTTGTTTAGCAAATAAAATAGAAGTTTCATCATTACCGCCAATATCTAAAAGAACAATTGAATCAGCAACACCAAAAGCACTAGACAATGGACCTTGAGGAGAACCCATAATAACTCCTGCTTTAGCAGTAAAACCTGCAGCAACTCCTCCGACTGTATACTCTTTAACTTCAACAGAAGAATCAGCAGAATAAAACTTAGAATCATAACCTGCAAATACAGTTCCTGTAGTAGATAAATTTTCATTTACAAAATCAATGTTTCCACCAGTAGCAGTAACTGAAGCATCTCCACTACCATCAACACTAATAGCTAACTTATTCGAAGCATTATACTGAGCCTCAATTTGATTACCACTAGTTTTTCTAGCTAAAAAATCTCCATTAACATGAAGTTTTGATTCAGGAGAACCTTCATTAATTCCAACAGCACCACCAGTTTTTAACATTATATTCGGGTCACCACCATTCCAATCCCCAATAGCTAAGTCATAATAACTTGAACCATTATATGGAAGGATTCTACAAGTAGTTCCACTTAAAACATAAAGCTCTAAATAAGCTCCAATACCACTAGGGTGTGAACCAGAACCATTAGCCAAAACCATTTCTGTTTGAACAATACCTGCCGCAGTAATATCTTCACAAGTAATGTCTCCAGTAGTATCAAAATCACCAACACCAATATCCATCGAACCATCAGTGCTTAAAGCAACGCTATCAAGCCATTGATTTAATTCCGTATACTCACTAGAAGTCAAATGATAGTATTCATCAGTTGTTCCTCCTTGCAAACCACTTAAAGAATTATGAACATCACTAGCACCACCACTAACCCAAGCAGAAACATTCCAAGTATACTGCTCAGATTCATCAGTAACAATAACAGTCCAACCATCAGAAGGAGTAAAAAACACCCAATTAACTCCATCATATTGTGTAATGTCATTAATATGACCTGCCCAATCACCACTAGCACTAGGAGTTTCTTCCGAACCAATACTAAAAAACGTACTAGGAGAATTCTGATTCGCATACTGAGTAGAAATCCAATTAGCACTACGATTAGTTTGAGAAAATCTTGTATCATCAATGCTTCCAGTATAAGAAATAGAAGTTCCACTAAACGAACCAATACTCGCAGTAGCAGTATTTCCAGTAACACTTGCCATTCCGTTTGAATCGGTTGCAACTTGCGAACCATCAACATAAACTATTCTAGTCGCTCCTTCAACAGTAACTACTAAATGATGCCAAGCATTATCATTATAACTTCCTGCATAAACAGTTGCAATATGAGAAGTATTAGGGTCATTTCTAATTAACGCTCCAAGAGTACCTGTACTACTATAATTTGCAGTAAGAGAAAACAAAGTTGATTGAGCAGCACTTCTTTTAATTGAAGCAATATAACTAGAACCTGTTGATGAAAACTTTACCCAAGCTTCAAAAGTACAATTAGCAAGACTATCCCCAGTAATAGCATTACTCGAAGGCAAAGTAACATAACCATTAGAACCATTAAACACAGCATCATAACCAACTTTACCATCTTGATTTTCAGTAACACTAGCAGAAGCAGTACCATCATTATCATTACTAGTAGAATCAAAAAAAGAACCAGTAGAACTTTTCATATGCTGAACCATTGAATAATTAGAATCCCAAACACTAGTAACTTGCTGTTGGTCACCACTACTAGAATTACCATAATACATGTAAACCTCAGTATCAGAACTTCCACTCAAATTACTTTTAACCCAAGCAACAAGAATTCGTGAACCATCAGCAATATCAAATCGTTCTATCTCGTGAGGAATTTTTGTAGTACCATCACTACTAGTAAATAAAATATCATTACCACTACTTTGAGCCTTAGTAAAAACACCATTAGCATTAGCATCAATTAAAACAAGAACAGGAAAATCTGTTTCATTTCCTGCAACTTTAGTATTATCAATAGTAACCTTTTGACGATAATCCCAACTAGCATTATACCAATTAGAAGCTGTACCTGCAACAATGTAACGGTCATCAATACTAGGCGAAACAGGAGGTGTACTTAAATCTTTATCAATAACTGGGTCTTGCCAACTTAACCCTTGAACAAGAGAATCAACATAAGTTTTATTAGTCAAATGACTACTTAAAGTAGGAACACTAGCTTGAGTAATATTATTATTAAAAATCCAATCTCCTTGAATAGTATAATCCGAACTTGCACCTTGAACTCGTATATCTACTTTACCATCAGTATAAAACAAATTAGTTGAACCTTCAATCAAATCATCAGTATCATCAACATTTTTAATAAATACATTAGTATGTTCAGCATTAGTAAGATGATAATACTCATTACTAGTTCCGCCTTGTAAATCAAGCAAAGTATTATGAGAAAAACTAGCACCTAAATCTTGCCAAGCACCAATAGAAGCATTATAAGTATAAAATTTACCTTCACTTGTAACCTTAACAGCAAACTTATCAACTGCAACAGTTTCAGTCCAAGCCGAACCACTCCACTCATAAATATTATTCTCGGTCCAACTAGCACCATCAGCACTAGCAATATACCTATTTCCAGTAGTTTCAGTAGCCGCCGCTTGAGTAGTAAAACTAATAACAGCATCAAGCCAACTTAATCCACTAGCTAACGAATCAACATAAGCCTTAGTTGCAGCATCAGTAGTAGCAGTAGGAGTATCCAAACCAGTAATTTTATTAGTACTCATAGCAAGAGGAGTATTAAAAGTCCACAAAGAAGTTGAAACAGTTCCAACAGTAGAACCATCAAGAGCAACAGTTAAAGTATTACTTGATTCTGTATCTGTTAAAATAACACTCGAATTTCCTGCGGCATTTTCAAGTTTAAGAGGAAATTTAAAAACTAATGCATCTTCTGCAGAATTAACAATAGCACTTTTACCAGAAGACCCAGTATAAGTAGAAGGAGTACCATCAAGATTAATAAAATCTATTCCTGGATTAGTTGCAGAAAGAGTTAAATCAAATTTACCTGTAATAGCATTAAGGTTTTGTTTCTTAGCCAAGAAAATCACCCATAAGTATAACTTGCATAGTTATCCCAGATTTTATCAAAAGAAGTAGATGAACCTGCAAAATCAATATCAGTAGGGTTCTCGTTAACATCATAGGTTATCTTACGAATCTGCCAACTTGCAACAGTATCAGAAGTTCCAGGAGGAGCAATACCGATATACTCTGCATTTTGATTAGCATCATAAACTATATTCTTTTTGAAAGTAGTATCAGCATAAATTACAGTTCTTAAATCAGCTAAAGTCATTTATAATTCACTCCTTTCTTTAGCCCTAACCTTTTTACAGTATCTTTAGGGTCTTCATCTTCTTTATCTGGGTTCTTATCCCCATTAACCCTATTATCAGCAGGTAAGCCATTGAAAGGGGAATTATCAGTTCCGAAATTAAGTTGTTGCCTATAAGGGTTATCTTCAAAATCATCAGGCAGAATACTAGGTCTACCCATAACTTCACGATACTCTGAACCAGATAACTGTCCATCTTTGTGCATTACAGTGGCCCAGGCAACATTACGAGTAGCATCTCTTAAATAAGGATTATTGAACTTTATTTTAAGCTGTCCTGCTTCAGTTCCAAATAATCCAAAAAGTTGTAAATTTAAAACATCTTCAAGTTTCTTTTGTTTTGCTCTAACCTTATTGTAATATGGTGCAAGGAAAGTGTCAATAGTTCTAGTGCTTGAAGCATTAATTGCATTAACTTGTGGAGGAATACCCCAAGTCATATCAAGAATAAACCCAAGATATTCAATAAGTTTAGGGAAGTCCATATCTCTAACTTTAGTTAATTCTTCAACAGTCGTATCTCCAGTGATAATCATAGAACCTCTTTCTTTACCCTCTCTACGTTTCTTAAATTCTTTAACAAATCCTTTAACATTCTCATCATTTGGAGTAGCATTCTTAATATTAATCAAAAAATCTGGAACTCCATTATTTTTAAAGAAATTTCCAATAAAAGATTTTAAATCCTCAAGAGTTTCAAGGTCATTAAAAACAATGCTTAAAGGAGTAAAACCATAAACTTCATTTGAAATTCTCATTCCAGAAAGATTAATTAATTCTCCAGGCAACCATTCAGCAGAAGGAGAACCATATCTAATTCTTTGTAAATGTCTAATAAGACGACCATGTTTATCTACTTCTTTGTAAATCCATTGTTGGTCAACCCACCATAATTCAGAAGGTTCAAATAACTTAGCTAATTTAGAACCTTGAATAATAGCCCTTGCTTTCTCAGAAACATCAAAATCTTTTCTAAGCATTTTAGATTCTACAAGCGATTCAAATGCAGAAGTAACAAGAGTATTAGCTTGGCTTTCTTTAACGCTTACTGGTTCTAAGTAACCATCGCCTGCTAATAACTCATCAAACAAAGCAGATTTTAACAAGTCAATAAAATTATTCTTAGTACAATAAAGTTCTCCTCTTTCTTTAAGAGCCTTGTTTTCAGAAACAAGTTCATAACTAGAAACTATATCATCAACAATTCTCATCATTCTACCAAAAATTTCAGGATTTTTTAGAACCCTTTCTCTAATAGTAGATTGAGTGGCACTTTTACTAACTCCAAGAGGATAAGGAATCCACATAGGACTTTCTAATTCTGCTTTATGTCTCGTATTAACACGAGTAGCTAATGATTTAAAAAATCTTATAGGCGCATCTAATAGAGTAGTAGATTTAGGCATAGAGAGTCCTCACATGAAAATTAAATTTTGGTAGAATAAAAAGGTTACTATTACATGAAAACAAAAGAAAACACATTCCCACGGATTGCAGCTTCGGTTGCAAAGGCTAAAGCCATTACAGTATCATCATGCGCACCTAACCCCTCGTATTTTTGAACTCCTTTTTTAATAGCAATTCCAAATTTAGACAGCTCATCTTGTAACACTTCATTCTCACTTATTTTAAGCTTATTGTTTCTAAAAGCAATTTCGACCTTACCAAGAACCTCTTCTTTATTTTTCTGATTAGTAACAAAACCTTCAGTTATACAACCAATAGAAGAATCCTTTCTAGCAGTATCAACAAGCCCGATACTTAAACCATTCTCTTCAATAAGAATTCTTGAAAAACCATATTTTACATGTAAACTTTTAATTCGTTCAATTTGTTGGTCTGTTGGAACACCCTTTAAACGAACAAGTTCAACTTGACGTAAAGGCTCGTCAGCAAGTTGCTCAAGAACAATAAAAACACTAAAGTCTGCTCGGTCTTTATCTGACAAAGCAATATCACAACCTAAATAATAATTAGCATTATTTCTACGAATAGGTCTACCCTCAAGCCCTTTTTCTGTTGCTTGTTTTACAAGGTCTGTAGGAAATAGCCTCATTCCGTCTGAAACAAAATCTAGCATGTATTCCCTGGACCAAGCATTAGCAGTCATACGAGATTTGATTTGGCGTAGTTCTTCAAGTGAAAATCCATCTTTCCAACGAGAAGCTATCCATTCTCCAGATTCATTAATAATTACAGCCGGCCATCTACGATAAATAAAACCAAACTGAGTATTCTCCCTAATCTTAGTAAACCAATCTAATTCTGATTTTGGAGTTCCACAAAAAACAAACTGTCCTTTTTTCCTGTTTATTGTTGGAGATGCATTCTTTTCAAGAGCCTGGTTAACAGAGTCTATATCTGCATCTTCATCACCATAAACATCATCTACTATAAGGAAATCAACATGGTTACCAAGAATGGACTTAGAACGAATAGGAAAGGCTTGTATAAAACAACCATTTTTAGTCTTGAACTTAGTTGCAGATTCGATTTTATCTTTAAAATTATCAGAAATTAAAGTTTCCTGTAAAAGAGGAATAGTTTTAGCATAATTATAAATTCTTCTAACAATATTCTTACACTGTTGCTCAGTTCCAGAAACTAACAACATCTCAAAAGGTTTCTTAGCTCTAAAAGCTAACCACAAAGGCCAGGCAATAGAATTAAGTTCAGTCTTACCATGCCCTCTAGCAATCTCATAACAAACAAACCGTTCCTGTTGATTTAACTTACACATATCTATATGATGGTCTGCTAAAGTTAAACCAAGAACATCAGTACAAAAAGCAGTAAATGAATTAGAATAATAAGATTTAAGGTCGAAGTTTAGAGTCACCTCTTTCTCAACTCCCTAAAAACCTTATTGCGTCTATTTCCAAGTTCTGTTTCAAGTGCGATTAAATCTTTCTTGTCTTTGTAATTACCAAAACGATATTTAATCCACCAAGAGAACAATAGAATAAAAGGCGCTAAAATCATTATCTCTAAAGGCAATTTCCAAATTTGGATAACAGTAGCCCAAGTAATCAACTGAATAACAATGGCTTCAATGATACTTATCTCTGCATCGCCCTGTCCTTTCAACATCCAGTAATGTTTATAAGAAATCCAAATCTTTTCCTTATCATTAAACTTATCCCACTCTTTCTTATTGAAGAAACGAACTGGTTTAGTTCTTGCAGCTAAAGGTTTCAACAAGGTTTTAGTAATCCATAGTCTAAGCCAATGTAAAGGAAAATGAATCAAGATTAAACTCCCCATCTTGTAAACTTACCACAATTACCATTACTGACGTGAATACCAGACAAAGTGCAAGTATGACGTTGTCTTGCGTTCCTATGGCAATTTAATATCTTACTTTTTGCACGCCAAGAGTTGTATTTACAATCAAAACAATCACAATCTGTTACTTTAGTACTCATCTAATCACTCTTTGAAACCTTTACAAGCTTACCTTGAATATTAACTACCTTACCATTGAATAACTCTGCAAAGTTAATTTTAGATGATATTGAATCTGGAGAAGTTAAAAGTAAACCTTCTGCATCATTAGGAGTTAACTCAATAATGGAAACTTTATTTTTACAATCTCTGATAAATTCTACATAACTATATAATTCTTTTTTTACGACTTCTACATTACTTTTTTTAACTGGCAAAAAAACACCTCCAATCATTCAATTTGCCTAAACCTATCAACAAAAGAAGCAGGCTTAATATCCAAACCCAATTGCTTCAAAAGCGTAGATTCATCTGTTATTCTAATCGCGCCCTCATCAGCAAGATTATGCATAACTTTCAAGGTTAAATCTCCATGAGTTGAAACATTAACATTAATCGAATGCTCAGCATCACGAATAACGTCCTGGACTCTACCAATGAGATTTAACATAGTAGTAAGATTACTAAGATAAGAAACAGCCTCCTTATGTCGACCCTCAGACTTTAAAGAACGAAAATCATCTTTAGCTTCTTTATACAATGATTTAAGTTCAGGAATAATATCAGTAGAAGAACGAACTAAAAAATTTAACCGTTCTTCAAGAAACTGTGAACGACGAGATAAAACAAGGTCTAAATTATCCTCAACAATTTTCTCAAGCTTAGACTCAGTCATAGTCATAAAACCATTCTCTTGAGCTAACTCAACAACCTCACCAAAAGGAATATCAAAAGAAACTAAATCAATAACAAATCCTGGAAACTTGTCTGAATTGGATTTAAGGGAGTTTAACTTATCCTTAGTGTATTTAACGAGTTCTATGGAACTTACGCTGTTTACAATGTTAGAAATGTTAATCACCACCAAATATTTGCCAAACGAAAAGATAACCATTGATTAGTTCTTGCTTTTCTTTACCAGATAAAAATGTTTGTTTTTTCCTTTCAACCTTCTTAAGTTTAGCCATTAAAGGCTTCAACTTAGTATCACAATGTAAACACATGAGAACAGGACTCAAATCAATCTCGTGGTCGAAAACGATAAACTTCTTCTTACAAACAGGACAAAACCAATTAGGATAACCCTCCTCATCTGTAACTTGGACTACCTCATCTCCATTTAACAAGGACTTAATCTCATGTTCGGTAAATGCGTGTGGCTTCATTCTAACCACCCATACTCCAGGCATCTAAGGAAAATAGTACGAGTTGTAAATAAATCTAAAGAATTGTGCATGTAAACAGGAAAGTAATTCTTGAAGTGGCTAACCAACAAACAATGCTTAGCATCTCCTGCGCTAGGTTCGTATATATTCATCCAGTATCTACATTGGTCTTTAGAGATTCTGCCGGTCCGAGAGGGAGCTACAATTTCACCATACTTCTTGCTAGTAACAAGCATTAGGTCAACATGCTCGATATCATTCAAAAAAGTGAAATCAAGGTCGTGTAGCTCTCCTCTCTTAATAATAAACGGTACATCGAAAGAGATTCCATTAAAAGAAATTAAAACAGGATTTTTAAATTGAGCAAGCCACAGTTTAAAGTCTTTAAGGGTTTGGAGTTCGTTCTCTCCACCAAAGATGAATACACCAGATGAAATCATGCTGCCAATACAAGTAATTGAAGCTTTAAGGGGGGTAAGTCCAGTGGTTTCTATGTCGAAATAAATTAGGTCTTTGTTTGCATAGGATTTGAGGTCTTGTATAGAAACACTCCTAATTATTATAT
>Ga0075122_10002219_pt1 | contig 12965 bp, 17 predicted proteins | sample AntAceMetag02UKB_FD_69790 | JGI IMG/M metagenome (GOLD analysis project Ga0075122, IMG submission 69790) | Saline lake microbial communities from Ace Lake, Antarctica - Antarctic Ace Lake Metagenome 02UKB | ecosystem: Environmental > Aquatic > Non-marine Saline and Alkaline > Saline | place... | reverse complement strand
TTTATGGGTCGTGTGTCAAGGATTGGTACGAGTTACGGTAACACTAAGCGTTACTACTTTGATGGTGTTAATAGTACTTACGCGTTGCCCAGTGGGTATTGTGAGGAGATTACTGAAGTTCCATTTCAGATTGATTGTGGTAGGGAAATGGAGTTTGACTGGTGTGAAAGTGAACACTTGTATCCTGAAGAACTTACTGAGGCCGAGAAGATTTGGTTTGTTCAGGAAACTTTTGGGATTATGATACTTGCTTATTCGGCGACAGACCAGCTTTTCTACCGTGCTTTGAGGGATGGAAATGTTAAGGCTATACAGAATTGTTATATTTTGTGGCGTTTTAAGTATGACGTCAAGGAAGGAATTTAGTGTGTGTGTCTTAGAGGTTGGTAATACGTATTGGTTTAGAAAGCTGAGGCTGATGCCGAGGCTAGAAAGGTAATTGATTATGGTAAGACGTAATGTGGGTAAAGGGGCTAAAAGCCCGACGAGTTCGAGTGAGAAGTATCATCCGAAAAGTGCTGTATCTGACCTTGTGTTTGTTGTGGGGTGTGGTGGTGTGTTCTTTCATGGATTGACGCAACTGAGTACTTGGGCTAGGAGGCGGGGTAAGACGAGATTTATTCTTATGGATGAGGATAAGATTGAGGAGAAGAATCGGTTGCGTCAATGGCCTCATCCGTGTGATAAGAATAAGGCTGTGGTGGCAAGTGATACGTTGGGTAACGTGTTTGGGTTGGTGTCTTATCCTGTTAAGCGCTTTCTTGAGGAGAAACATGATTTGAGTTTGGTGCTTAAGAACAAGAAGCATGATTATTTGAGGTGTGGGCGGATTTGGGTTGTATCGAGTCCTGATAATCATCTGGCTAGGATGTTGGCTCATCAGGCCGCACAGATTTTGAGTGAGGAGAAGAAGTGTCCGGTTGTGAGCTTGACTGGGGGTAATGATGAGAAGGGCGGGTATGCTTATGCAACGACATGGTTGGGTGGTAAGACTGAACTGGATTGGTTGCTGAGGCATGATGATATTATTTCGGAGGCCGAATTGGAGATTGAGAGAAAGGCTCATCCGATGGGTTGTGGGCAGTTAGAGCAGGAACCGGAACAGACTGTGATTGGGAATGTGATGACTGCAAGTTGTATGTGGGGTTTGGCTGAGCATGTGGCGAGGGAACGTGACGTGATTGAGATGAGCTGGACTAAAGATGATGTGGGTAGAGTACAGATGACAGAAAGGAAGAACATGGTTTATGCATCCGTCCTACAAGACCATTTACTTGCCCCAGACCCAGTTACGAAAGGTGGTGCAGAATGAGCGAGTACACACTTGAAAGGATTGAAGATTTTCTGCAGGCGGCAAACAGTGACTTAGGTAGTACCAAATATAGGCCAAACGTACTTATCACTGACTATGCTAATTGCGTGACGATGGGGCAACAAATGCTTCGGAACATTAACGCCAAGGACAAACGCATAGCCGAGCTTGAGGGGTGTATCCGTGAAGCCAGCAGTTATTTGTTGTCTGGTCATGGTGTGGGGCATTTAGCCCAACCTTGTTTACAAGAGATGTTAGATAAAATGAAAGGGTATGAAACAAATGGTAAAGAAAAAGGGTAAGAAAGTTGTTAAGGTCGATGCTGTCTTGGATACAGAGATTGCATTGGCCGTGGTTAAACCTAAGAAAAGGGTAAAGGCCGGAACGAGTAAAAGTGTTAAGACCAAACCGCCGACTGATGGTATTGCGGGTTTGTTGGCAATGGGTGGTAAGAGGTATCAGTTGAGTTACAAAGGTACTATGTATGATGTGGTTGAGAGCTTTGGTGCTAAGGCATTTGCACCGCTGAGAGATGAGGAGGTTGAGGCGGCTTTTGACCAGAAGAAACAGCCCGATGAGCCGACTTGTAAGTTGTATCAGTTGCCTGCGATTGAGTATAAGTTGCCTGTGGAGTACTTGAAGACTTGGGCACAACAGTTGTTGCAGTTTCCGACTGAAGCACTTATCATTTATGGGCGCGGCAGGGAGGATAAGAGTAAGTGGTTTGCTGTTATGCCAGAGCAGGAGGTTACTGGGGGGAGTGTTGATGTTGATGACTTTGCTGATGCTTGTGAGTTGTTGAGCATGAAGGGTTATCAGAGAGTTGGTACGCTTCATACGCATCCGGGTTCGGGGAGTATGTGTAGCGGGACTGATACTGGTGATGTGTTTGCTAAATTTGGTGGTTTGCATTTGATTGTGAGTCATACGGGCAATGCTAGTTATTATTATTCGGTGCGGGGTAAAACGTGGGTGCTGGATAAAGCTGATAAGGATAAGCGATGGGCAACACTTGATGTGTGGGAGAATGAGAAAGCGATTCCTGCGGCACTTAAGAGTGTACCGAGTTTGAAGACTTACGGTGATGACGATAAGTTGAGTGCGTGTTTGCTGGCCCCTGTGCCGGTTGTTACTTACAATAATTGTTGGAATCGTGGTGTGCTGGGCGGATTGTACGGTGAGGACGATGAGTTTAATAGTGACTTTCTTGCTCACACTCGGGATAGGACATATTCGAAGACTACGAGTATAAATGATGTTTATATTGGGGTTAAGACGGGTAATACGTTTTGGTATGAACCACAGAGACCTGGAGTTGCGGTTGATAGGGCTTACGCTGAGTGTTTACCTGCTTGGTGGAATAAGTGGCGCACTTGCTGGGTTGCTGGTCTTAATCCTTACTATAATGATGTCAAAGGCCGTGAGAAAATTGATGGTAAGAAGCCTACGTGGACTGATGTATTGTGGTGTGATATGCATTACAGGATTGTGCCTAAGCATATTCGTGAGCGTATTGTTGATTATTTCGATTATGTGGCAAGGTCTAAACGTTATAATGATACGTCCGGTCATAAAACTACATTGTTGGATACGACAACTATGAGTGATAAGGGTGAGAAGTCGAGGAAACGTATGAGGCTTTTTAATACTACGTTGCTTGATGTGGGCGAAGATTTGCAGACTGATACTACGGTTTATGGGTCGTATCGGATGGATATTGCTACTGATATGGCACAAATTTATACGGCTGTTACAGATTTGGCACAGACTGTACAGGCGAGGATGAGAGCTAACGCTAAGATGAGTAAGAATGAGCGTTCTTGTAATATGAGAATATTAGCGTTCTGTGCCGAAATGGACTTCATGATATATGGAGATGACGCATTGGAATCTTTTAAACAGTTAAGAGGTGATACAGATGAATAGACCGATACAAGGACCGGCAGGAGTAGTTGGAATTGGGGACCGATCTCAAGATGTTGCTGTTGGTGAAATACAGTGGGAATTTACTGAAGTTCCGCCTCCCCCCAGAGCGCAGAGTATTGAGGAACAGGAGATGGCTATGCAGGCGCAAAATCCCGATACTTATATTAGGGATATGTTTATTGAGGATATGAAAGATGTATGTGCTAAGATAGGTACTAACACTGGAAAACTTAAAAAAGTTGTGCCGGAAGAATTGCCGGAGGCTAGTGTGGATACCCAGATTAGGATGTCAAATAAGAAACGACCAACTGAGAAATCTATTGTTGACATGAGTGAATCTACGTTTGGTTATGCTAACGCTATGTTTTCGCTATTTAAGGTATGGAATTACTCGCTTGATGATATGCGGGCCATGTTTTATGGGTATAGTAAGAAAAATACTGAAATTATTTGCGGTGAGTTGTATAAGATGTGGTACAACAAAAAGCAACGTGTGGATGAGCCGAGTGTGCTTAGTCTTATTGATGGCGTGATTACGATGGAGTATACTGAGCCTGAGCCTGTAGATAATGATTATGTTATGAACAAGAAGATTTGGACAAGTGATACGTTGTTTAAGAATACTGCTTGGGTTTACATGGGTTTGCCTAAAGAACAAAAGTGTGAGGTGATGAATCTGTTAGAGGTTCACCGCCTGATGTTTATTGGGTATGGTAATGTGTCTGATAGGTATCTTGCATACTCGAATGAATTGTTGAGAGGTTTATTGGATAGGCTTAATAGGGGGGAACAGCAACAATGGTATCTAAATAAGCCTAACAGTAAGTTTCTGGAGTATTTGGAACAGACTATTTCTGCACGTGCTAATGGATTGGCTAAACTTAAGAATATTAAGGTGCATGAAGTTGGTGTTTTGGTTGAGAGAGATATTGGGGTTTTGGCTAAGCGGGCTTTGTTACCTGATGTTGATGGTGTACCTGCTATTGCTAAAGGTGTTGACCATTATACTTGGGCTGAGTTTTATAATGATTTCTGTCGGATATTTCCACAAGGTGATTGTAAGCGAGCTATTGAGGTACTGGGCTTGATGTGTGGTCAACCATTGTTGTTGAGGCAACTGTTGCTTGAGCATGGTAGTTTGTGGTTGACTAAGCAAATGTTATTGTTGAACTCACGTTTTTCTGACCAACGATGGAGTTGGTTGGTTAGTACGGAGGCTAAGCTAATTGTACATGAAAAGGGTTGTCCTTCGTTGATATTTGAACCAATTGATAAGGAACATTGGACGGAAGAAAAGAGAAGTAAACATCATTATGCCGCTGAGTTGACTAAGGATTATACTAGGCTACATGGCGGACAATTCTTATATTGTAAGTATGTTGGGTTGATGATGCTGACTTTGGATGAGCTTACTGTTCAGCGGGGGAGGCGTAGCGAATGGTATGATCAAAATCCACACTGGCAGGACGACCCTGATAGTGTGGATAATTGGTTCTACTTTGGTGAATTTGATGAAGAAACAATTGAGAGGTTGTACGCAGAGTTTGCAGCTAACCGTTTCATTTGGGACGCTACTATACCTGTGCTGCTAGATGGTGAAGATAACGTGGAGTGCTTTAATCCGGTTAATTGGTTTAGGAAAGATTTGAAACCTGAATATGTTGAGGTGCTTAAGGGTACTGAATTGGTTGATGAGCTTGGTGCTTATGAAGTACCAAAGATTTATCGAACATGGAATCAAGGTGGTTTGTTACCGAATGACCGCAATCTGGTTGCTTCTAATCAGGATTATCAGCATGTATATGCACCGAGATTTGCCAGTGGGCATTGTGCTTACATGAATGAGAAACATCGTGTTGTTGAGATTACTGCTGGGTTAGGTGGCGGTGATTATGTGATGCATGGTTGTCTGAGGCATAATAGTGTACGGTACTATGGTGCTAGTGTATTGGGTTATAAAGCTGAGGATTATGGTAATGGGTGGTTCATGTGTCTACATAATCAAAGTTTTATTGTGGTGATGCCTGATGCTCACTGGGATGGATTGAAAGAGTTCTTTAAAAAGGGATATTGTATTTCGGTTCAACCTGCTGTAATGGATGGTGTGCATACTAGTGCTATTGTTCAGTTTAATAATGACTGGACTAGCCCGTGCTTTGGGGTGATGAGAAGTGAAGCGTCTAAAACCTATGCTTATGATAAGAGTGAAGTTATAAATGCTGTCAAGAGAGTGTCTGGTACGTTTAATACGGATGCCCCACGGTTTGGTATTAATAAGTTCTACTGGCCTAAAGGTTACATGGAACGATTGATTGAACGGTTCAATGTAGCATTGGTTCAGGATTTACCTGACTATGAAACGATACCGATGTTTTCTAGTGCTGTGCTGAGGCATGAGGGATTGGTATGTGGTAGGTATACTGACCCAGCACTTAATAATAGTACTAAGAAGATGGTGTTTAATATTTGTCGGGGTGTTCGGATTAAGCACGACGTTTATGATGGTGCTAAATACAAAGGTTACCAGTGGGTTCTGATGAAAAATAACGTGAAGATAGACAGGACGAGTAAATATGATGTGGTTGAGATGGGTGCTGAACTGAAACGTAGACATTTGCAGTATGAAACGTGGCGGATTGGCACTTATGAGTTTAATGATAGTGGTGTGCGGAGTAATAATGGTGTGCCTGTTAGTGTTTATAGTGTCTGGAAATATGGTGGATACAAAGATAGTAAGATAGGCATTAATGGTCAGGGACTACTGTCGAGTGAGCGAAGTGCTACTGATAAAGAGTTGACTGGATGTTATCATAAGCATGATGATGTTAAAGTCTACAAACGATTTGAATAGACCATATACTTACCCTTCTGATTGTTGGGTGGGGGGAATGGACAGTACCCCCACCTAACTGTAAGAAACATAGACAACGATTGAAAGGTTATAGACATGAGTAATGAATTGAATAGACAAGTATGAACTTTAGGTTTAACACACAAGTTAAGCTGTCTGAAAGGCATCGCAACCCACAAATTGTGATGTAAGTACTAAATGTTAGGGTCGAATACACCCCCCCTCTCTAAGAGTTGGGTTCTCTATTATTAGCTTTATATATAGATATTTTATATATTATATATATAGTAATAATTAACATAAGACTTTAAGAGACCCCCCGTGTATTCAACCCTAACATCTGATATGTGAATACACCCAGTTCTGCGTTTCTGCTCTGAAAATACACATATCACACCTCAAAATGTTGTTATCCCCTACACCAAATGCCCAAGTCGGTGCTATAATTCTCGACCTTCTGCGTCTTGAATTATATTTTTTCTTTGTGAAAAATTGAAAAGGTTCACGATGTTTTCTGTCGTTAATTTATGTGGCCGACTTCCCCATTTGGTGTAGAGTGTGAATACACCAAACATAAAAATTATTTTTCTATAGACTTTTTGTACGTCCAGTTACATTATATAATTGTACGGACATTATTTATTTGGCAAGGAAAAGTATGATAAATCAGAGAGCATTACTTATTGGGCATCTTAATCTAGCTCGGGCTGGATATGAGTTGTACCTTGACCATGCACAACCCACTGTGGCCGTACTGGAGGACGCTGACGGGATTATTTGTAAGATTAGGATAGTTACAGCCACCCCGACAGAAAAAACGCCTGTGGTTACACTGAACGGCAATAGAATTAAGACTCAATTTTATGGTTTGGACTATATTCTATGTGTGTTGGTTGAGCCAGAAACCTGTTGGCTTATTCCCACTGATGTTCTTGCTGGTGTAGGAAACGCCTTTCGATTAGGGGATAAGTGGGATACATACAGGGTGAGGGCACTAAGCTTGAGGGCGAACACGGAGATGCAAGCTATCAAAGATGCAGTTAGAGAGAAGTATAAAGTGATTAGCCCAGAAGTTGAACACGCTGATGACATATTGAGCCTGCTTGGAGACTAGATGATTTATCCCATACCACCTGAGGACTATGCAGAATTGTATCGGCAGTGGGCTAGTCAGTTTATGTTGATGTTGAAGTTGGCTGAATGTTTTTGTGGGAAGTGTGTGGTCTGTACTTCGATACGGCCAAGTGTGTTGGTGTCGAACCTCCCCCCAGAGGCCGATGAAACCGAAGAAGATTCTTTTGGAGAGTACGACGATGAAGAAGATTTTAATAATGATTAGTATTTGTGTTGTGCTGTGGTGTTCCGGTTGTGCTTTTGTAGCCAGTAAAGATATGGTATACGGTAGGATGGGAGACCAGCAGTTGGACGGTGTGATTGTGAATAGAGACCCCAACGGGATTGTTCACTTTGAAATGCAAGGACAGAAGAGTGAGGCCAAGGCTCTACTGGCTGCAATTAAACTTGGCATGAATTTAACAGGAGAATAACAATGGAAGTTGTAGACCGGAACATTACAGTCAAAGGGCAAGAACACACAGTTGAAGTTAATATGTACGAAGACCTTGAAGAGTTGTTACTGGGTGAACCAGCAGGCAGAATTGTTAATTTGTTTAACTTCAGGTCGGCACAGCTTCAGTGTCAAAACGTAAAAGAAAAACTAAAACCTAAGAAGATGTCACTTAAAGATAAACGCATGCACGCGTTCAATCTTTTTTCGAAGACCGAACTGAAAAAATTTCAGGGTGATGCGAAACTTTTTGAAGAGATGATGGCAGAAAAATTGTGTCTAGTAGAAGAAATGTTATATAAGGGCGAAATATAATGGTGTACGATAAAAATTATTATAATCAAACGGAGAAAGTTCGGTTCGCTATCTATAAAGCTGGACCAGACGGTTCAAAAGTTGATGATGCTATTGATTTAGTGACCAGTCTATACCCGTGGAACTGGGGAATGAAACCTTATTCTCATATAGAGTTCTGGCGTGCCAATGCAGACGGTAAGTTCTTTGATGACTATGGTAACCCACTTGGTAGATGCTTCTCGTCTACTACTAGAGGTGGTGCTGGCGGAGTGAGATGGGAAGATGCTAGCGTTGTCTTAAGGAACAGACACCGGTGGGATTACCTTGAGTTCGAGGTGAATAAGATTATACTTGCTACGACTATCCTTGAGTTGGAACAGATGATAGGTTGCGAGTATGATTATGCCGGGTTGTTTGGATTTAATTCTGAGAACAAATGGTACTGCTCTGAGATATGTGACTTGGTAGCTGTAAAATTACATATCCTTAATAGAGTTAGTCGGTTTGTGATTAGTCCTAAGAGATTGACGAGGAAACTTATTAAGGTTGCTGAACACGAGCCGTTCGACGTGGACTGGGGGGAGGTTAGTTGTGATTAGAGCTTTGACTGATGGACTAAAGTTTTCTGAGTTGTCTGAAGAACATCAGCGTCAAATGATACGTGAGTTGCAGGAAAAACGCTCGACGCTTCAGATAAAGAAAGTTAAAGAGCGAAAGATTAAGTTGCCGAAGATAGATTTTGCTACGGCAGAGCATAAAATTGCGTGGTTAATGCTAGAAAAAGTTTATCAGAAGAGATTTTTATAGACAGATGAGCCGTGAGATTACATTATATTAGTGTAAACCAAGTTTTTACTGGAGAAGATTATGGAAATTAAACCAGACGATGACAGAAACATAGTGTATTGGGCCTTACGCTATAGTGGTAAGGGGTGTGAGTTTGAAGACCTCAGACAAGAAGGCCGGATAGCCTGTTTGCTTACAGATGAAGCCAGCCATAAGTATAATAACATCCGGCAAGCCATCAGAAGTTATGCACGGAAAGAGGCACAGTGGCAGGGCATCAAGGATTCGACTTTCACTAATAGTGCGATTGAGGGCATGGCTGATAGGAGTGAGGGCGGATTGCTTGAGGGCGATGCGATTGAGGACTGGCAGTGGTGCTTAGATAACGCTAAGCTGAGCAAGAGTGAGAAGGAAGTCATTGAGATTTACTTCTTCTCTCCGTTGAATCCTCAGGAGATTGCTACTATGCGTGGTAAATCTTGGTCAACCATCAGAACTAATATTGAGGTTGCTGTTAAGAAGCTTAGCAAAGCTGGAAAGATGTATCGAAATGCGATTGGATAAATCCTTTGACATAAAATACGTGGACTGTAGTAGTCTCGATGAGTTCACACGGTGTCCGTTTAAGTACGTCCTGAGCCGTCAAATGGGCGTAAAGATGGAGGGTGGTGCTCACGCTGCCCTAACGTACGGAACTATATTGCACGAGGTTCTACCTAAGTGCTACGCTGAACCTTTGGACGTTGTGCTTGACGAGTTCGTTGCACTGATGAAAGATAGTGGGATTGAAGATGACAAGAAACGAAACATCGAAGCGGGAAGTCTGTTGCTTGAAAACTTTTGGAACTCCCATCATGGTTCAAAATGTGCGTACACTCCCATTGTTATGGATGTTGATACAGTCAAGACGGACAAAGTATCGGAAGGTGAAATACCCTTTACCATTGACATCGGAGCAAGTTTTCCCTTTGCAGGACGGATTGATTTACCTGTTAGATTAAATGCAACGAAGGAACTGTGGGCTCTGGATTTTAAATCGACGAGTGAAGTGTCTACTAGGTTTTTTACTGGGTTTGACAATCATCCACAAGCATTGGGGTATACTCTCGCACTGTCTGTACTTACTGGTGAGAAGGTGGCGGGTTTTTGTGTTGAAGCAGTGCGGGTCGCGCCGATACCGAAGAGACCGTCTACTGTCCCGCCGAATCTCTGGCATCTTGTCTACGTTAATGAGGCACAGTTGAGATGGTTTATTAAGTGGGCACAAGAGACGTCTGAAAAAATGAAGGTGTGTAATGACATGATGGACTGGCCGAGAAACCCCTGTGGTTGTAGTCCGTATGCTGCGTTTGGTATGCCCGGCTTCTCGTGTCCTTACAAACCGATATGTAAACTGGATGAGAATGAATGGACAGATGCACTGAGGTACTTTACGGTTGAAGAGCCTTGGCATCCGTTTGAAATGGAATAAAATGAACCGAGTGAAACATACGTTTATGGTGGGTGGCGAAGTGTCTTTCTTGTATACGGTCTTAAAACCTAATGCTGTTTAAGCAAACCCTATAAAGAAGACGTCAGGACAGTTAAGATACTTCCCGCCCCCAACACTCGTTAAGGATATTAAGAGAAAGGATTTAAAATGTGATAGAATGACTGAAGAACGGATGGAATAAAAACCTGTGAAGTAAAGGAACAAAGAATGAAAGCATTAGATTTACTTAAGAACAATAAGCCACCAAAGATTCTCATTTATGGGGCGGGTGGCACTGGAAAGACCGCACTAGTTAGTCAGGCAAGTCGTGGTTATCTGATGGACTTTGATGATGGTATGCGTACAGCAGCCCGACTTGAAGACCAATGGTCACCTCTCAGACAAGAGATTGAGTTCGATTGTTATGCTGAGGAAAACCCACAACGTCCATTGGCTTGGTTGAAAGCTAAGGCGAAACTGATTAGTATTATGAATGAGTGTAATAAGGGCACGTGGAGTTATGATTGTCTGGTCATTGATAGTTTGTCTGGTCTGGCTGAAGTAGCCCAGAATCAAATCATGGCAGCCTGTAATAAACCTATGGGAAAGCCAGAGATTAGAGAATGGGGTATGATTGTTTCTGAGGTTGAGAATGCCATTCAGATTATCAAATGTATTCCGACACTTGTGCTTATCACGGCACATGAGTTACCTATCGTTGTCGATGGTGACACTCGAATGAAGATTCTTGCACCGGGTACTAAGTTACCTGCAAAGATTCCGACGTGGTTTGACGAGGTCTGGTATGCTAAGACACGTAGAGGTGCGGGGCGTAACCCGAACAACTACATTGTGTCCGGCAGAAAGACTTCGAGTATTGAGGCCCGCACTAGGTCGGGCATGGATAGCGATGTAACCCACAACGAGTTGGGTCTCGCTGGTGTATTAAACGAAATTGGTTTCACTTACTAAAATTGGAGAATGATTATGAGTTTGATTAATGTTGACACAACCGAAGAAGCACTAAAGCGTCCTGAGTACCAGCCCCTCGAGCCCGGTGAATATATTCTTGAGATTAACAATGAGCTCAAGGTAGAGCCGTCGAAGAACCCGAATTCCCAGTATGATAGGATTGAAGTACACCTTAAAGAAATGGATACCGGGAAGACTGTCAAAGATTGGCTGAGCATGAACCCAAGCATGAAGTGGAAACTGTCACAGTTTGTCGCTTCGAGTGGTGTAGGTGAAGATGAGAACGGACAGGTAGACCTTGAAGAGTTCAAGGGTGTTACCGTGACTGCACTCGTTACGCAGGAAACCTACGAGAAGAAAGACGGAACACAGGGTCTTAGCAATAAGGTCGACCGTTACGTATACGAAAACTAAATCCTTTCCAGTGGCCTGTGGGGTGGGTCGTACGACCTGCCCTACTTTTTAGGAATAAAGAATGGCGAAGAAGAACATAGCAATACCGGAGAATAAGGGCACACCCACGTTGAATATTCAGAGAGATTTTCTCCCTGTTATAGACATCGAGCCCTATGATGAAGAGCAACAACTCTTCCGTGGTAAAATTTTAAACGCTCATCTTGCAAATTTGCAGAACGCCAGCGACAGGGACTTCGTTTACTTTGAACGTAACTACAACCCTGAAGTTAACGACTTGGATAAAGTGTTTAGAGAAATTAGATTTGATGATAAGCTTGTAGGCGAATCGTTTACCTTGATACCTATGAATAAGGTGAGGGTATTCTGGACACCGGCATCGCTCATACAGATGCCTACCCAAAAAGCATCGCATAAGCTTAACATCTAGTGATGGATGGGGCTGGGTCACCTAAGACGGTGGCTCAGTCCTTCTCTATTTGGAGACTACAATGGGTAAAGGCGACAAGTACCGACCGGTGAACAGACGTAAGTGGGAACTGGCTTGGAAAAAATTCGATGAAGCAAAGAGTAAGGAACACAAAGATGAAACCACCCGTAGCACAGATGACGAAGAGAGAGATACTGAAACTGTGGAGATATAAATGTAAGCATGGACACTCAGGATTAAATCACTATAACTGCTATCTCCGAGAGACCGGCACACCTGAGAAGATTGGGTTCATAGATATTGAGACGTCTAATCTTAGGGCTAACTATGGCATTATGTTGTCGTACTGTATTAAGCCTGCTGGTTCTACAGTGAAACAGATACTAAAGAATGTGGTTGGCAAAGAAGAATTGATTGCTGGCTCTATGGATAAGAGACTGGTCAAGGATTGTATTGAGGATATGAGAAAGTTTGATAGGATAATCGGACACTATAGTTCCCGGTTTGATATACCTTTCATTCGGACTAGGGCTATCATGCACAACGTGGAGTTCCCTCAGTATGGTGAGCTTGTACAGACTGATACGTGGCGCATGGCTAAGAATAGTCTGTGCTTAAATAGCAATCGGCAGGCTGTTATTGCTGAATCGTTGCTTGGTAAGACTGTTAAGACTAGGATTAAGCAGACGTTCTGGATTAAAGCCTTGCAAGGTGACGAAGAAGCTCTGGCCTATGTACTTGACCACAACATCAAAGATGTTATTGACCTTGAGAAGAACTATTTTAAGATGCTACCGTACTGTCGTAAACAACAGACCAGTATCTAAGAAAGGAAACCCGCATGGAAGAAAAAGCAAAGAGATATAAATTGGTTGCAGTACCGTGGGAAGATATAACGACTATACCCGGCTGGACTTCCGAGGGCGAAGAAATGCAAGA
>Ga0075122_10002218_pt1 | contig 12967 bp, 8 predicted proteins | sample AntAceMetag02UKB_FD_69790 | JGI IMG/M metagenome (GOLD analysis project Ga0075122, IMG submission 69790) | Saline lake microbial communities from Ace Lake, Antarctica - Antarctic Ace Lake Metagenome 02UKB | ecosystem: Environmental > Aquatic > Non-marine Saline and Alkaline > Saline | place... | reverse complement strand
TCACGGTTTGTTTTTTAGACTCGTCTGCTAAACCAGGACTTCAAAAACAGACATGTTGGTTTGTTAGTATTTTTTTGAGTCAAATTCCTCTCTGATAGCATGTGCTAATTGTTCTATGGAAACCGGTTTCATCATTAGTTTTCTGACACCAATAGCGGCGACTCTTTCATGATTGATTTTGTCACTGAATCCAGTACAGATAACAATCGGTATATCAGGTCTTATTTCTAGTAAGAGTCAAAACGGTGCTAATTAAAAATTTTCGATAGAGAATCATAATGATGGCCAGTTGGTGTGTAAGATTGTTGTTAGTTTTAGACAGAAATTGAAAAAGCCTCTCTAATCCAGCAGAGGCTTTATAGGCAGCACAAATTTAAAGATGGCGCCACCTTCCGGGTTGTTTTCCGCCCAGATTCTACCATGATGACCACTAACTATCTCCCTGCAAATAGCAAGACCCAATCCAGTGCCACCATATCCATTTGTTGTTTTGCTTGTTTGAAAAAATCTATCAAAAACAGTTTCCAACTCATCTTCAGGTATACCGATTCCTTCATCCCTGATCGCTAAACAGAGTGCCGGAACCCTTCTGGCAGCGTTTTGGTTATAATCAACACTTATTTGGGTCGCATCTATTTGGGCAGTGACCTTATTACCTGCAGTCGAGAATTTGACCGCATTGGTGATCAGGTTACGAATCACCTGCGCGATTTTATACCCATCACAAACCAGATCAGTGGAAATGCCAGGTTCGATCAGCTCAATGGATATACTTTCTGCCTTTGTAATTTCTTCACTTTCATATGTAACCCGCTTGAATATATCCTCTAAACTCGCTTCCTTCAGTTGGTAATCCATTTTTCCAGACTCTAGTTTGGATAGATCCAGCAGGTCATTTAACAAGTTCAGCAGTCCGGAACCACTGTCAAATATGATTTGAAAATAATCTATGATCTCTTTATCCGGAACTTGCCCGGTTTTGTTAATCCCAAATCGTGAAAAGCTGATGATATGATGCATTGGGGTTCTTAGCTCGTGGGAAATTTTATTTAAAAAATCTGATTTGGCACTGTTTGCAAATTCCGCTTCATCTTTTGCTTTTTTGAGTTCCAGGGTTCGTTCTTTCACTTTATCTTCCAGCTCATCATGCATTTTCTGTAATGCATCCACGGCCTGTCTGCGTTCAGCTTCAATTTTAGACGCGTAAAGGGCCATTTCTAGAGTCACTTTGAGATCCCTCTCCTGAACCGGTTTCAGAAGATATCCATACGGCAGGGTCAGTTTGGCTCGCTCCAGTTTGTCGGTTTCTGCATGAGCTGTCAGAAAAATAATAGGGACATCCAAATGGGAGCGGATCTTTTCAGCGGCTTCAATACCATCCAGTTCACCTTTTAAGCGAATATCCATCAAGATAATGTCCGGTTTTTGCTCCGTTGCTGCAATAATTGCCTTTTCTCCTGAATTAACAACTATCGGAACGGAATAACCCATACCTTCGAGAGTACTTTTTATTTCCATCGCTACAATCGATTCATCTTCAACAACTAAAATGTTGACTGTCATTGGTTGACTCGCTTTTGGGTGCATTGAATATGTTTTAAACTAGCGGTTAAAACCGTAGCCTTCAGGCGAACGGCTGATTGGCGGAGCATTCGACCTTCTGTCGTTTAATTTTTCGATTATTATCGGCAAAAAAAATGCTCCAGTAGAGAACTGCTTAAATATTTGTTTTGCTTCTTTAAATCAGCAGAAGCTGTTTTTTTAGTCCAACTTTTCAAAATTGATAACCTGAACCGGATCTTTGTTGAAGATGGTTATACCTTGATAGATTGGAGTTTCCCTGTAAAATTTAGGTAGGGGCAGAATAGGCAGATTCGCGTGATGAAGTATCTTGTTGATGACCAATCCTTTTTGCGTATGTCTGTTTTTTAAAATCATTACACTGGCAGCCATGCTCTTGTTGCTGGTTGCGCTTTTTCCAAAACTTTTGCTGGTGTTAACCAGGGGAACCAGACTCCCGTTATAGCGATAGGACGGTTTTTGTTTGACAGTTACAATGTCTTGTTCGTTGTAGTCCACAAAGGTTTCGACGTTATCTTCGGAAAATGCCAGGTAGAGATCGTCAATGGCCACAATGATACAAGGCAGAGAGACGTTGCTTTTTTGAAAGGAAAACTCGTACGTGCATCCTCTACCAGGTTGATTAATTATCTGACACTCCCCTTGTAGCTGTTGTACTGCTTCTTGAACCGCATTCATGCCCACTCCGCGGCCGGCGTTGTCGTCCAGGCTCTCAACTGTCGAGACCCCTTGTAAAAACAGCAGTTGTAGAATGTCATCCTCTGTCATCTGTTCCGGTTGACTGGGGTCGAGAAACCCTTCTTTGACCGCTTTGTCTGCCAGTTTTTTTGTATCGATCCCACGGCCATCATCAGAGACTATGAGCCGTATGTGCATGGCATCTTCCTGTAATTCAACCGAAATCTGACCGCTTGAGTCTTTCTCTTTTTCAACTCTTTCAGCGGGTGTTTCCACCCCATGAATGACCGCATTTTTCAACACGTGATTCAGTATTTCATGGATAGCATTCCAGAACTCGCGGTCAGCCTTGACCTGATGATCCTTGAAATGAAAATCCGCTTCTTTCCCGTAATCTTTGGCTAATTTAGGGATCAGGCGCTCATAGCGGGTCAGGTTTAACGGCACTTTTTTAATCTGCTGATGCGTATTTAAAAACTCATTGTAAAGAGTGTTTGCCTGCAATGACTCTTCATCGCCCAGAGACATCGACAGTGCATAAAACAGCTCTTTTACCTTTTCTGACAACTGTTCATACCCCTCAAAAGAAACGGACAGATATTCCTCTTTTTTCCGCTGCCGGATCTCTCCGCCGTCAATACTTCGTTCGTTGATTAACAGAACAATTTCTTCGACTTGACCATCGATATAGGAACTTGCTTGCTTAAGAGCAGATTCGATTTTTTCCAGCCAATCGTCCACCGTTAAGTCTAAATTCGGATTGGCTTGAAACTGTTCCAGCATCTCATCAATTTTAAAAATAAACTGCTTTATCAACCTGGACAGAGATTGCGTTAAGACCAGCCTGTATTCTGCCAGGGGTCTGGTGATGTCCTCCATGCAGTGGCATAATTCTTTGGCTGACGGTATCAGAAAACCGCAACTGCCCTTTAAGCCGTGGATTTTGTTTCCCAATAGCCTTAAGTCTTCACAATAAACTTGAAGATTTTTGTTTAATAGAAATTCACTGTATTCTTCCAGGTTGAACGACCCTTCGTTGGGGAAAGCAAACACTTCCAGCGATTTAGTCAAGTCAAGAATTTCTGCAGAAAGATTCTGCGTATCTGTCAAAATACTTTCCTGCATTTCGGCATCTAAAACCACCGCGCGCTTCAAAGTGATTTCTTGATCAACTATCGTTTTTTTCTGGCTTTTCATTTTTTGCGAAACCAGATCCAGTTGATCTTTTGCACTGACTGGCTCCAACCGTCCTTCCTGGAACGGGCCATCTGGATTATATTTAAACTGCACACAAAAATCACGGCAAAACCCTTCACCGTCTGTCAGTTTAATCTCCACAGGAAACGGGATATCCTCTTTCTGGTCAAAGGCAAACGAAAACAGATAGGACAATGAAGGATCGGACAAGTATTCAAGGAAATCGGGCGGTGTCTGTTGATCGTGCGGATCAACTGCTAAAAATTTGCTGGCGTTATTGTCAATATGTACCAAGCGGCAGTCGCGATCAACGCGAATTGTCATGTACTGACCTGTTTCATCAGCAGCAACTGCCAGCTTTGAAAACGCGCTCATGTCACGAAAAATACCCACCATCCCCATTAACTTTTGATGATCATCCACGATTCCGTCAGCAAAAACCTGCAGGGGGATATTATCACCATCTGATTTGAGAAAGGAAAAAGTCAAACCGGCAATTTTTTTATACGATTGATGGGTGTCTTCCCTAAACTTAAAGTAAAACTCTCCAGCCTCTTCTTTTGCTAGAAAATCTGTAACGGGTCTTCCCAGCATTTCAGTCGGAGAATAGTTCAACATAGTCTCAGAAGTATCATCAACATAGGTAAATCTGAGATCGTTATCACATTCCCACAACATATTGGGAATGTCCTGTTGTCTCAGGAGCAGGCGGTGATTCAACTGCCTAAGCTTATTTTCCTCTTCGTTCAACCTGGCAAAAACCTTGACTTTGGCCAGCAGCTCATCTTGTGAAAAGGGTTTCATGATGTAATCGTCTGCCCCGACTTCATAGCCTCTGAGCCTATCCTGCAATTCTGTCTTGGCAGTGACCAGCAAAATCTTGATGTCGGCGAGCGATTTCTCAGTTCGCATCACTCGGCAGACCTCATAACCATCAATATCCGGCATCATGATGTCCAGCAGTACGATATTCGGGATGAAAAATTCAAGAATCCCCAAGGCCGCCTCTCCGGATATGGCGGTTTTGATCTCATATTCATCGGCCAGCATGATAGAGAGAATTTTTAAATTGGTGTCATCATCATCGACGATCAATATTTTTTGTTGAATAGTCATATTTTTCTGTTACAAAATGGCCTCGCCACTCATTGACAGTCTTGGAAAGAAAGTGGCAGCGAAGTCAAATGTGTTTCTTTTCAATCAGGTTTATGGCCATTTCAGCCATTTTGTTCATGTCTGGTTTTGAAACTTGAAAGTCTGCCTTGACCGACTCCCCTTTATGTCTCAACTCGTCCGTGATGATGGAGGAGTATAAAATGACAGGCAAAGCCTGAAGTTCAGGATCTTCTTTGATTTTTTTGGTTAGTGTAAAACCGTCGAGCAGGGGCATTTCGATATCAGCAATCACGATATCAAGATATTCATTGATCTTTTTCTTTTCGTCATTTGCCTGTGCTTTTAATTTCACAAGAAGTTGATAAGCCTCTTCACCATTATCCACAATTTTAGCGTCAAAATTAGAGTGGGTCAGGTTTTTTTCCAACATCACCCTGATCGTTGGAGAATCATCGGCAACAAGAGCTCTATATGTTTGGGAGGCTTTAACAGATGTTTTCCATGTTTGCTCCGCTGATCTCGGATTCAGATCAGAAACAATATGCTCAAGGTCCAAAAGCTGTATGAAATACTCACCGGTATCCACCATGCCGATGATGGATTTGGTGTTCATATGCCGGATGAATTTTCCCGGTGGAATCAGATCCTTCCAGGTGAGTCGGTGAATTTTTTCAACACCGGACACCAAAAACCCCTGTATCGAATTACTGAACTCGGTGACGATAATATTTTCATGACTATGCTTTTTTCGTTTAATACCCAGCCAGACAGTTAAGTCGAGCACTGGCAAGACCAGATCTCGCAACGGAATGGTTCCCAAAAAACAGGGATTTACAGCGTAATCCTTGCTCTCCAGGTTGTGGGATTCAATGACTTCCACCACTTTAGCCACGTTCATACCAAAAAAAAGCCGTTGTGGTTCGCAATCCTCTTTCGTTGTTTCATCAATATAAAACTCCAGCATCTCAAATTCGTTGGTTCCTGTTTCCAGGAGAATTTCTTGTTTGGCCATCTGTTATCTCTGTTAAATCGGATCAAGTGTTCATTCCGATAGTTTTAAAAGATTGAGTGTTATCATTTAAAACAGGGGTCTCAAAAATCAGTAATTTATTAATATTCACAGATCTGAATGACCTTTTTTGCTATGGCTTGAAGTGGAAGGATATGATCCACTCCCCCAGCTTTAATGGCTTCATTTGGCATTCCGAACACCACACATGTTTTTTCATCTTGGGCAATATTTATGGCTCCAGCTTCTTTCATCTCCGCCATTCCTTTGGCTCCGTCATCCCCCATGCCTGTCATGATCACACCACACGCATTTTCCCCGGCACTGCGGGAAGCCTTTATCAGATCTTACTTTAAAAAAGCTTATCACTAATTAAAACCAAAATGATCATCTTGAATATTAAAAATTTCGCTAAGTATGGGAATTAAACTGGTCGGAGTAATCGGTTTATGCAACACACCAACTACTCCAAGTTCCAATAGTTTTTTGTTTCTGGCTGGATTCGCCAGGCTGGTAGTCACGATAATCGGGATATTCGTCAACCGTGGGTTACTTTTCATCCAGCGAATTAAGTCTATTCCATTCATAACAGGCATATTCAAGTCGATAACAGCCAAATCGATTTGGGACTTTGTCAACAGAGCCTGGGCTTCTCTGCCGTCACCTGCTTCAATGTAGTCTGTCTCGTTACTATCAGTAAAAACACTTTGCAGACACACCTTTATAAATATCCTTGAAGTCGTTGAATCATCAATAATCATAACTGTTTTCATCATTTCACCTCTGCGTAGATGTTCGGAGTTTCGTTTTATTCACTATAGCTTCCTCAGCGACAGCGTCATGTCGGTTTTTTCAAGCTGGTGAGGGAGTCTCCTGTTCGTAATGGAGATTGCGTTGCTCCTCTTTCTCGATTTTCTTCATTTTTTCTTCAAGCGCATGCATTTTTTCCCAACGATCTTCCAAATCTTCAAGCTGATCACGCTTTTTAAGCCCCTTGTATAAAGTAGCCAGTTGCAAAAACACAGCTTGGTCGATCTTGAGCCTGAAAGCAGATTCCAATGCTTCAATAGCTGGGTTGAATTTTCGAGTTTGAATATATAATTTACCTTTTTCAATCAGTTTTTGGCGGTGCAATTCAAGATCCCTGGCTTTCTCCTCATCGATTATTCTTTGACATTTTTTCAGCAGTATTTTTTCATTCTCAGGGTCGTTTAACTGCTTATATGCTGCCGCTCCTTTTTTCAACGTGTCCGGAGCAAGATATACTCCCAAAGCTTTATTAAAGTATTCAACAGCCGGCTTGAATTTTCGTTCGTCAAACAGTTGATTCCCCTTATCGACATAATAGTCATGAATCTCTTGCAGCTCGGTTTGTGCGGCTTCTGTTTGAGGATCAAGCTTTTGTGTTTCTTTAAAAGCAACGACGGCGTCTTCATATTGTTTCCGCTCTACCAAAATGGTACCGATTTTATGCCACAGATCTGCCGACGGGATTTCAGTCGAGGCAAGTTGATAATACTCCAGTGCGCTTTTCGATTGCCCTTTTTTAACCAATTTATTAGCTTCCTCTACTAAGGCCTTCATGCTATATCTTCCGCATGATTTTCCCAAAAGGTGCGCTGTTTTGACCAGATACTTGATTGACAAAAAATGCTGCCCTGCTTTCCGGTACATTAAGCCCAGATTAACGTTGTTGTAACGGTTGTAAGGGTTTTCTGTCAGTAATTGAATCAGCTGGTAAATCGCATCATCCAGACGCCCCTGTTGTGCGGCTGCAATTGCTTTTAAAAGTCGAATCGTCTCGAAATCTTCATTTTTGAGTTCGTTAAGTGATTTGATGGCAGCATCTGAAATTTTTTCCGATAACGCGTAGATACTCATATTGAAGCGATGAGATTTTTGGTTTTCCGGATCCTTTTTAACCTGGATCAGAAAATCTCTGAGTAAATCTTTTTGTGTGATTGTATTCGATTCTTTTTTCAGCTTATCGATTGTGAGCTTTATCCCCTCAGCCTCAATTGCAAAACCCGCATCATTCTTTTCATTGTGCCGCACTGTCAGTTCTTCAATTTTCAGATGGGTGTTAGCCCGCTGTGTGTCTTGTATTCTTGTGGACATCTCTTCAATGATTTTATCATTTCCGATGTAATCCGGCAGGATGTAGTCATCGACTTTATCAAACTGTGCAAGGGAGCTTTTTACAGCTTCATCGAAAATGTCTGCTTTGGCCTGCGACGCGGCAAGGTTATAAAAAGCCAACTCGTATCTCCGGTTGATTTTCAAGGCGGTTTTATAGAGGGCATTGGCCTGTTTATAATCTTTCAGTTCTCGGGCATAATTTCCCAGCTTGTTTGCCAGTTCGAAATCCTGGCCGTCCTGCTTTATCAAATTCATGCCGATTGCCAGAGCAGCTTCAAGGTTTCCGGATATCGCAGCATTACTCAGTTCAGTTACAAGTCGGGGATATACTTCCTCTGGATTGAGTTCCATGGCTTTGTCAAAAGCCATCATAGCGCCGTTGAAAAACTTGCTGGTCAGGTGCCTCATGCCCTCTGAGATATGGATCTCTATTCTTTCGCGGTTTTTTTCTTCCCGGCTTTGAAATAGATTCTTAAGCATGAGATTTTTTCATTTATGTTTTTGATGCGTTACCCTGTTTCTTGCCGTATCCCTTTTGGGTATCACCGAGGATGGTCTACCAGGCACATCTTTTGGGGAACAAACTCAGCTCCGTTCCTTTATACCTGGATGGTTAATTGCCATCTCTTGATCTGTTTAAACATTTGCCAGGTGCTTATTTAACAGTGTATTATTTATAGCTTTCTGTGGGTCTTGCTCATCTTCTCTGCCTTCCAGTATCAGGTTGACCCTGGGGACTGGATTCATGAACTTGTTCAGCAGTAGCATTAGTTTAATCACTGCGCCGGGTAGATTCAACGGTGTTCTGCTTTTAGGTGTGGTAATTTTCAAGCGCAGCAGCATCTGCAGACTTTGATTATCGATACACATGTTGAAAAGCTCTTTGATGGGAACCAGCAGGGATAAAAATAAGAGGTTACCTTTGAAAATGCCGGGCATGCCCTGCTCAATCTTATAATTCAGACTGCGGATTGTTTTTTCAAATTGTTGTTTTTCCTCATCGCTTAATGAGAGGTTCATTGTCGTGCCACCTGCAGATTTTTGCAGAGATTGAATCAACAACATTTTTTCCGGGGTAGAGGGGTCCAACACCTCAAACATGTTCTGGTAAAAAGGCTCCAGTGTTTTTTGATATTTTTCTTGAATATCATCCGCCACAAACTGAATGAACCTGGCACTGAATTCTCCAGTCGGATCCATCTTTTTGATCAACTGCACAATAAATTTTGCACTCAACCCCTCATTCAGTGAGTTCTCTCTGGACATCTCATTCAGCAATGTGTCCAGCCTGATTTTTTGAGTTTTCAGTTCTTTGAAGGAGTTCTGCCGGATGGTCTGAGCTCTGTTGTCAATCTGCTTTCCGAATTCTTTGAGATCATTTTCAAAAGCCTGGATATTTTCATCCTGTTTCATCCGTTTCATTTTCCCGATTTTATTTTTGGTTAGGCGGATTTTCTTATCTGCCCGCTTTTGAAGAATCCCTATTCTCTTCTGGATTTGTTCTTTTTCCGTAATAACTCGTTTATTGAACTGATCCATTATTTTTGAGCCGGCCGATTTTTTGAATCCGACACATTCAATCATGACTGACATCATTTGCAACAAGGCATATTCTCTACCCTCCGAATCCCCCTGTGGGTTCTCATCTGGGGAGTCAGGGACTTCTTTTTCTGCTGAAAGCTGTTTTGATGGGTTGAGGTTGAGAATATTTTTTGTAATGAACTTCCCCCATTCGGATTTCCCTTCTGGCGAGCTTTCCAATGAAAATTTTATAGACGTCTTCTCCAGTAATGGCGGATAGTAGTTGTAGGTCTGAAAAACACCCTTGGAGGTTTTGAGATTTTTTCCCAGGGGATCATCCCGCTTATTGTATACGTATTCATAAAACGGTTCTCTGAACTCGGTTTTGGAAGGTTCTGTTTCGAATGATCCTATAAATAGGATCCTATTTTCAACTGCCTTTTTCATTGCTGTTCCAAAGATAGAGGCCAGATATTGAATAGCACTCTGGGATTCTGTAGCGGTGATGAGGGTTAAAAAGTAGCGGAACAGAAAGAGTTCCATCGCCTCATAAATAAAATTATACCAGTAAACGGTGCGAATCTGAGAGTCAAAACTTTCCACACTCATCGCATCATCAAATGTATCTTCACTTTGATGGCTCTCTTTTGAGAGGGATGCCTTGCCAAATCGAAAAAGTTCGAACGATTCAGCGAATTTAAAAAGATCTGATTTTAAAGGCTCAAATGCTGCAGAAACTTCCTGGTACGTGGAATCCTTTTCGATTTTACTGAGATATAAAGACAGTTTTTCTGCATCCCAGTTTTCCGGTGTGGCATAATAGGCCACGACTTTAAAATAGAGCTTGGCAATTAGGCCCTCAGTATGCCTTTGAGTCGCTTTCCCTTTTTCTTTTATTATTTTTATGGGAAGGAAAAATTTTAACGGAGTCCAGGTAATAATTACAGCATCGTGCTCTGAAGTTAATGATGGCGTATCCTGCCCAGTTTCATTTTCAAAAAGTTCGGGGAGGTCTTCGCTCGGATGGTCAGCATAAGACTTAATATCTTTGAGGCAGGACTGGTATGCAAATCGATAAGCTTTCTTAGCATTTTTTGACGTAAAGCCCAAGGCGGATCGGGTCGCTTTCATTTGCTCCAGATGAGACTTTTTCTTCAGAAGTTGAAGCCCCTCCCCGGCCGTTTTGATTTTCCGATAGTATTTCCATTTTTCACCCAGTATTTGGGTAGCAATCAACTTCAACAGGAACATCTTATCAGCTGGTGTCTGGTCTTTTATTTTCTTGATCGCAAGATTTGTTTTAAACATGGAAAATTCTTAGATAGAATTTATGAAAATGTCCTCTTACCTGCCCGCATCCGAAAGGCCTAAGGAGCCCTTTTTATTATAACCGTCACTTTTTAACAGAAAATGATTCATCCCCATGACCTTGTTTACTGGATCGTACAAGCAGGCCGAAACACAGGAACCGAGCAGTGTAGATAAGATTACATCTTGATTTGTGGCATAGTGGTCTCCAGGATTCAGAGTAACGAGTTTCATTTTTTACAGGTTTTCTGTTCTCATTGCTATGGATAAACGGTTCAATGGATAAAATAGGTACAGCCATCTGAAACTGGTTACGACATTGAGCATATCTTCAGCAAAGAGTCGCTTTCTGAGAAGATCAATTCTCTTACATGTTCACACTCCTTTTTATTCATGGAAGACTGGTGGGCAATAGCGTTTCGATATCTTTTAACCACAATGCCAAGTTTTTCCAAAAGTAATTCAGTGGTCTGCTTGCTGTTGTAAGAAAACAATCCATCAATGAATTGTCTGTAATCCTGAAGTAGGTAGTCATGTTTCAAACTCTGCTCAAGAGAAAAATAAAATTGACCCAGAGTTAGTGAATTTACACGTGGATAGTTATTCTCATCAACGACCACAGGCAGATAGCCATAATATTTCGGTTTGTTTTTCTTTACACCTATCTGGCATATTTTAAGGAAATCTTCCCTGTCCTCTTTGATGTAGTCTATAAAAGGCGTGATGAACCTTCGGTTGATTTCGAGTTCCAGGGCTTTGCAATACTCCAGGCCAATTAAACTGAAATCCTTTATTTCATCACTTTTTGAGAATATAGAGAAAGCCTGTTCGGCTGTAACCAGATAATATTTTGTCTGCCGGCAGAGTGACTGCCACAGTTTAAGCTCAAAAGTGCTTTTAGCATTCTCTGCTGTCTGGTAGTAAGTTAATTGCTCTGTTTTGAGCTCAGACTCGAATAGCTCATCGGTTAAATTCACATAAATGACTGCTTCATTATCCATATTTTCAGCCAGAGTTATTTTCTCTTTATCTATCTCTACCATCTTTTCATAGTATTCTTGCTTGAAACCTGCCAGCTGGCTGTCCATTTCCTGCGCTTTTATTTTAATGTTTTGAGTGGCTTTGCTGCGGGTCTGCTTTGTCTTGGTTTTTAAAATTGCAATATTTGTTTCAAGAAGATGTTGTTTCATCTGAAGATTTTTTATCTCTTCGAGTTGGCTATCAATAAATCCTTGTTGTTTTATTTCTTTTTCTTTTTGAGTATTGAAAAATTTAACGAATTCGCGTTCGTAAAGAGTTTTCAACTCCTTTTTTATTTTCAGATCAGTAACATTCAGCCGCAAAGCATGTTCCAAAAAGCGGTATCCCCTTCTTTTCTGGAATCTTCTGAGAGCGATAAACCCGAGATGCATGTATGCTTCTCCACATTCCGGATCGGAGGCGATGGCTTTTCTGAAAAACCTGCTGCCTGAGCGGGGATATCTGACGAAACCCATAAGCATCATAATTAATATTACAATAGCGGCCAGGGAAAAAAATGGGAATTGATGATTGAAAAAGAAGTGTTGCAACAAACCTGTTTGAAAATAAATATAGGTTAGAAAAGAGATCCCCAAGGCTGTTAAAATTAATATATGACGAAGAACAAAATTGTACCGTGCAATATGCTTAACTAAATTCAATCTTTCTTCATAAAAGGTCCCAAGTTTCACCCATTTTTGGGGGTCATTCGGATCTTTGTGAATACTTTTCTTCAGTTCTGTTATTAACGAGTTGAATTCAGAAGGGTCTGAAAACATCTTTTGGCATTTATTTACTCTGTCTTTCATAGCGATTTAAATGCTCTTTTCAAATGATTTCTTTGATGAATACGAAATCCTGCGATCTTTCTCGTATTTTGAACAGGAACGCCGGTAATGCTAATGGGGAAAACTGACTAAAATATTGCTTGATGCAGTAAAATTATTGAAAGGTTGCTGAGAAAGGTTATAAACAATTTTTCCATTTTCATACGGGCAATCAATACTTCGTATGATGTCAATATGTATAACCCTCCTCTGTTTTTATTAATGAGTTATGGACACAATTAATGCTCTAAGTGGGTATTTGTTCACTTACTTGCTGCACCAGTTCCAGTTCTTCTGAGGAGAAGATCTCCTCAATATCCAAAATGATGATAAACTCACCGTCCTGCTTACCCATCCCCCGGATAAATTCAGTATTTAGCTGAGTTCCGATATTGGGTGGCGGTTCAATATGTTCAGTATCAAGGTCCATCACCTCTTTGACTGAATCAACCAGGGCTCCGATCATGGTAGACTCATCATCAAGCTCAATCTCGATAATGATGATGACCGTATTCACCGTCTTTTCGGTTCCACCCATGCCGAACTTGATCCGCATGTCGACCACCGGCAC
>Ga0075122_10002217_pt1 | contig 12974 bp, 13 predicted proteins | sample AntAceMetag02UKB_FD_69790 | JGI IMG/M metagenome (GOLD analysis project Ga0075122, IMG submission 69790) | Saline lake microbial communities from Ace Lake, Antarctica - Antarctic Ace Lake Metagenome 02UKB | ecosystem: Environmental > Aquatic > Non-marine Saline and Alkaline > Saline | place... | reverse complement strand
CATTAACCCTAATTAGAAAAAAATAATCTTTAGTTTTCTAAATAACTTTTTACTTCTTGATATTTTTCTAATTTCTCTTCAACAGATACCGGATCTTTTAGAGACTCTTGATTCAACATTAATTTCTTTAAATAAGCTACTTCTCCCGTAACAATCTCATAAAGTGTTTCTTTTATTTGTGGTTCCATTTTCTTCCTCCGTTCTACCGTTCCATGATTCCGCGTGTTTGAACTTCCCGGATATCTATTCTCATTCCGCTTTCTTGGAACTCATTTTGTTGTCCAGCAAGCATTGTTGCGCAGATTCTATTTAGTCGTGCCATTTCCATTGTTTTATCTCCAGCCCCTTATTCCTAGAGCTTGTTCAGCTAGCCAGCGAGCTTTTTCCTGCGGCCAGTGAGGGTTTTTCTGTAATAGCATTTCCTCAACTTTTTGTATCTCTTTTTGGATTTCCATTTCAAAGATAAGAATTAGAATAGATTACTTAATAGTTTGTTGTAGAATTATAAACAACAAAAGAGGATAAAGATAAAGAGAAAGAAAAGAAAACTAATAAATTATGGTTCAGTCTGTTCAACAAATTTACCTTTATAGCGAGCTTCACCAATAGTGTTCTGAAATATAAATTGACAAATCTTAGTCCCAGTGTGCAACCTTAAAGGGGCATTACCCATATTACTAATCTCTAACACTTGTTGGTTACTAACGCCTGGTTGCATAAAAGAAGCAGAAATGTGTACTAACAACCCTAATCGAGCAAACCTACTACGCCCTTCTAACCAACCACACAAATTTGGGGCAAGAGTTATTTTCTCTTTAGTAATTCCTAAAATAGTTTCCCCAGGTTTAACTATAATTGATTTTGCAATCACTAAATCAGACAAATCGCGGTAATTAAGTTTTTCAGTAACATCTAAAGTATTTCTTAAATTTCTAAAAACTCGAAATTTATTGCTTAACCTAAGATCAACAGAACCGGGCCCGACATTATCTTTAACAAAAGGTTCAATTTTAATATTCTTTTTTTTAATCTCTTTCAAGATTTCGTTCTTAGTTAATATCGACATTTTCTAATTAAAATAAGTATGAGCAGCGCCAGTTAAAGTATCCACGGTTCCGAATTGTAACAAATATTTCTCAAAAAAACCAATGCCAAAAACTATGGCGACAATAATAATTATAATCCCTATAAAACCAAGAGTAATTCCAACAATGGCCATCCATCTACCTTTCATATGTTCACGATGAGTTTGCATTAAACCACCAATTCCAAAAATAATTGCCAAAGCACTAAATAGAGGTAAAATTAATCCAAAAATTCCTAAAACAAAAGAAACAAAACTAAATTCTGAATGGAATTTTTCTTCATAAGGATTAGGTTTAAATTGTTTTCCTAATTTAGGTTCAACTTCAGATTCTTTTTTAGATTTCTTTTTAACTTCTTTTTTAGATTCTACTGCAGCTTCCTCATCATCTTCAGGAGAAAGTAAGTTTAAAGCACCATCATTAGTTGAATTATGATCTAAGGCATCTTCTGAATCATCTTCTTGACCAGTCCTCTTTTTTAATTCTTCAATATGGTTTTCTTCTTCCATTTATACATTAAGAATAAGTTTTCTTTATTTAAATCTTACCCCCACTGGACACATTTTTGAAGCGATTTTGTCCAGTGTCAGACCACGTAATTCCTAAAAATTTTTAGGATTCAAGAAGCCACTTATAAACCCACTCCCCCACTGGTCAGGTGCGGATAGAGTTTATATATCACCCACAACAATAATATGTTATTGCCAAACGCGTGGGGCTGAGCGAAGCGAATGTCGCACCTCGCTCCCAGTTGGCGAAAGAACTGAGGTGATAGAAATGGTTGATCTCTCAACTAAAACAATAAAAAAATTATTTGAAGAACAAGTAAGAATGTTAACAAGACAAACAATCGGAGTTAAAGAACAAACGTTTGATTATCAATTAAGTGGAGGATGGATAAGATGAAGATGAGAATAAAAGAAAGAATTGCTTATTTATTAGACAAATACGAAAACATTAACACTATGCCCCAAATGTTTCAACCCAGAAAACAAACGTTCATTGATGACTACTATTAACACCTTCTTTAAAGCCGAAACACCACACCTTAAGGGGGACAGAGTCATAAGTAAAGAAGCCATGCTTTATTTGTAACAAAAATTATATAAACTGTCCCCCTCTATTTCTATTTAATGGAAATATTAACAAAAACAGAATTAGAAATAAAGTTTGAAAAAATCTCTCAAAAAATCAAAGAAGGGACAATCTTTATTCATCCTACAGATACTATTTATGGAATTAGTTGTAACGCCACGAATAAAGATGCAGTTAAAAAAATCAGAGATTTAAAAAAACGACCAGAAACACCATTTTCTGTTTGGGCACCATCCACCAAATGGATTAGAGAAAATTGTTTAATTAACAAAGAAGCAGAAGAATGGTTAGACAAATTACCTGGCCCATACACCCTTGTTTTAAAACTTAAAAATAAAAAAATTATTGCAGATAATGTTTCTTTCAGTGATTCTTTAGGAGTAAGAATTCCTGAACATTGGTTTAGTAACGTAGTTGAAATATTAGGATTTCCAATCATTACTACTTCTGTAAACAAAGCGGGAGAACAGTTCATGACTGGGTTAGATAATTTAGATCAAGAGATGCAAGGAAAAATTGATTTTATTGTTTACGAAGGAGAAAAGAAAGTTCGACCATCCAAGATTATTAATTTAGTAGAAAAAAAAATTAAAGAAAGATAACAATCAAATACTAATTTTCTTACCATCAACAAAAATGATTGGAGATTTAAATATTTGATCGCCATGAAAAACTGTTCTAATATCTCCACCAAACCAATAATTGCTCCCAATGCCAACATGTGCTGTTCCCAAAACTTTTTCGTCCATGATTGTTGAACCAATCAAAATTGCACCGGGATTAATACCAATCCCCAATTCACCAATGTGCCTGACCCGATAAGGATATTTCGCTCGGTCTTCATATTTCTGAAAAGTTTTTTCTAAATGGAAAGCATATCTGCCCTCCAATTTGACCACTCTTCCCTCTTCAATATAAAGTTTCACTGGTTCATCAAGTAAAATGGTTCCCTCTGCAGTTTTCATGCTACCATCAACAACAAGGGTGCCACTAACTCCATAATAACCTTTTGGGGGAATGTAAACCTCACCGGCAGGCATGTTTCCACCAGAACCTTGCTCTTGATAATTACCAACATTAATAGCAGAAGTCATCCCATCAACATTAAAAGTTAGATCTGTTCCAGCATCAGTCTTAATTCTTATTTCTTTAGCGGAATCTAAAATTTTCTTTAAAGCTAAACCTTTCTTTTTCATCCGAGAATAATTGATGTTTATCGCTTCAATAAAAAGTTCAAAATGATTAGTTCTAGCATCAGCTAAACCAGTAGCAGAAATAAAACGATGTTCATTCTCCCTACAAAAACCACGAAAACTTTTCAAAGTTCCCATTCTTCCTAACTTATTAGATACAGCTAAAATAATTACGCTACCTTTTTCTAACTTTTCTAAAGCTTTAACCACATGATCATCAGCATGCATGAATCCTTTCTTTACATGTTGGAAAAGAAGTTCAACATTAAGATTTTTACTTTTTGCTGCCAAATAATATCCACAAGCCAACATAGTAGAAAGGCGTTTATTCTTATCGCCATAATCTGAGATAATTAAAATACTTTCATTCTTAATTTTAAGACAGTTTTTGATAACTTTCAGAAACTGGCTAGTTTTCCGTTCTACACTTTCCACTAATTCTTTCTCTAAACCAAACATTTCTCTATTAGAATGAACTGTTATTAAAAAGATTTTGTTGGTAGAGTGGTTAGATTAACTTAAGTTCAATTGCTAGAACCCCATATTTTAATTCTTGTTCTTCAGAATAATATTCTGACATTCCATCCAAAAACTCTTCTTCAGTCATTTTAGTAGAACACATTTTGTCTATTGGTTGCTGTTCAACTAATTCTTTAAAAGTGTTATAATGAAATCATAAAAAGTCAGGAAAGTGTTCCACCCCGCTATAAGTGATAAGATATGATGGAACACTTTCCGATTCCCGACTTTTTAAGATCCAAATAAAGTGCTTATCTTTGGCTTAAAAGCCAAAGTATTGCGCATTTATTTTGGATAAAGCAATAATTTTAACGGTTATTTTATCAACCAACTCTGGACGTTTAGATAATTCAATAAGATCGCCAACATTAAACTTTTGACGTTTTTCATCATTTAATCGAACTTCAATAGTTTTTTTACCAGATTTAATCGCTGTAAAAGTTTCTGGATGTAAACGCATGGAATGAATCATTTTATTCACTCGGTGGATTTTTTGTAATCTTTGTTACAAAGAAACCTTTGTCGTTCATTTTATTCACTCGACGGATTTTTTGTAATCTTCGTTACAAAAAACCCCTCTGTGTCATTATCCTGGGGCCAGATCCTCAAACAATGTTTAACCTGAGAATTATACTTCTTGCCATTAAATTCCATGATTGGTTTGCTTAATTTTAATCCGGGCAAGTTTGCTTTCATAACTTTGGCATTAGAAAATTTTTCCAATAAATAATCTATCACACCTTCATTCTCTTCAGGTTCAACAGAACAAGTAGAATAAACCATCTCTCCACATTCTTTTAAATTCTCAAAACCGCTAACAATAAGTTCTTTCTGTTGTCTAGCTAACTTAGTAATCATTTTTGGATTCCAAATTAAAATAGTTTTCAAGCTCTTCCGGATTGTACCTGTACCAGAACAAGGAGCATCAACCAAAATTTTATCAAATTCAAATCCATGAAAACGTTTACCAGACATCAAAGAAATAAGAGTATTAGTCAATCCACTTCTCTGCAAATTTATTCCTAAAGATTGCAATCTTTGACCTTTGTAATCATTAGCAACAATCAAACCCTCATTCTTCATCATCATTGCCATTTGTGTAGTTTTTGAACCAGGAGCAGCACACATATCTAAAATTATATCGCCCGGTTGAGGATCAAGTACTAATGGGGGAATCATACTGGCAGCTTCCTGAACGTAAATCTGGCCAATGTGATGTTCAAATAAATTTCCAACATCTCTCCGATCAGGATGAGAAATCCAAAAACTTTCTTTAAACCAAGGAATAGGATCTAATTTCCAACCTTTCGCTTCAATTGATTTCTTTACATCTTTAATGGTCCCTAAGATGGTATTAATGCGAATACTTCTTCTCAAAAAAGAAAAAGAATATTTCTTAAAATCTTCCCAGTCTGTAAGTTGAGAATATCTTTCTATAAAAGCAGGTTTAAATTCAATTTTTTTCGTACTGGGAATAGTCTCAAGTTTGGCCATAAACTATTAATTCTTTATTCATTTAAAAAACTTTATATAAGAGTCTTTCTTTATTCAGATTATTATAATAATTATATTATTTCAAAAAGAGGGTGATACTGATGATAAATGTAGCAATTAATGGGTTTGGCAGGATTGGAAGGATGGTTTTCCGGGCCGGAATGAATGATAAAAAAATTAATTTTGTAGCATTAAACGATTTAACTTCTACAGAAAATCTAGCTTACTTATTAAAATATGATTCTGTCCATGGAAAATTGAATGACAAGATTTCTTTCACTAAAGATGCTTTAATTGTTAACGGCAAAAAAATTCCTGTCTTCGCAGAAAAAGATCCAGAAAACTTACCTTGGAAAAAATTAAAGATTGATGTTGTAATTGAGAGTACGGGATTTTTTTTAACCAAAGAATTAGCGGGTAAACATTTGAAAGCCGGAGCTAAGAGGGTATTATTATCTGCACCAGCAAAAGAAGATAGTATCAAAAATTTTGTTTATGGAGTAAATCACAAAACATACAATCAGAAAACAGACAAAATTATTTCCAATGCCAGTTGTACTACTAATTGTTTAGCCCCGGTAGCTAAAGTTCTTGATGAAAAGTTTGGAATAGTTTCTGGATTAATAACTACAATTCATGCCTATACCTCTACCCAAAAAATGGTTGACGGGCCAAGTAAAAAGTTTAGAAGAGGAAGAGCTTGTGCAGTTAATATGGTGCCAACGACAACCGGAGCAGCAATCGCTACTTGTAAAGTTCTTCCAAAATTAAAAGGTAAAATTGATGGGATGGCAATTAGAGTGCCATTGGTTGATGGAAGTATTACTGATTTCACTTGTACTTTAAAGAAAAAAGTTACTGAAGAAGAAATTAACAAAGCAATGAAAGTTGCGGCCCAAAAAGAATTGAAAAATGTTTTAGAATATTCAGAAGAAGAATTGGTGAGTACAGATATTTTAACTAATCCACATTCAGCAATTTTTGATAGTAAATTAACCCAAGTGGTCAATGGAAATATGGTAAAAGTATTTGTATGGTATGATAATGAATGGGGATATAGTAATAGAATGATTGACATGATAAAATTCATTTCATGAATTTTATTTCATAAGTTTTAGTAGAAGTAATAAATCATTCAAAGAATACTTTTGTAACGCCCTTAACTTTATTCACTCGATTAACTAGTTCTTTCAAATGTTCTAAATTACGAGGGATGACGGAAAAGTTACATTGAGCATGATCCATGTCAACCAATTTTGCTTTTGCTTCTTTAATTTCAAAACCAGCAGTAGCAATGGTATGTAAAAGATCTGCCAATAAACCGCTTCGCTCATGCGCATTAATAAAAAACTTAATCTTTTGATTGAAAGATTCTTTCCAATTAACTGGAACCCACCGTTCTTTTTCTTTCTTAGCTAACCGACAATCATCTTTATGAGTAGAAACTATTTTTCTTTTTGTTAAAATCCCCACAATATCCTCGCCAGGTAAAGGATTACAACATTTAGCTAAGACACAGAAAGCATTAGGAAATTCTTCAGACTCAACAAGAATTCCTTGCTCTTCAGTAATCGTTGGTTTAAATGTTCGAAAGTATAACGCAGGAAGTGTCTCATATTTCTTTAATGACTTTCTAATTTTTTGTTTCGCTTTTGAAGATTTAACAAGTTTAATCCAGCTTCTTCGTGGACGTTGATTTTTGTTAGTAACGACCTCAACAACATCGCCATGTGTGATGATATGTTTCAAAGGGACAAACTTACCATTAACTCTGCCACCAACAGAATGGTTTCCAACTTCTTCATGCACAGAATAAGCAAAGTCAAGAATAGTAGCATTCTTAGGCAATTCTTTAGTTTCTCCTTTTGGTGTATAACAGTAAATACTATCACCAAAGACGTCAACTCTTGCCGCTTCCAAGAATTCTTTATTACCCTCATCTTTTTGTAAATCTAAAATTCCTCTTAGCCAAGCAATCTTCTTTTCAAACGATTGTTCTGAGGACATGCCTTTGTAACGCCAATGAGCAGCAATTCCTTCTTCAGCAAACTCGTTCATTTCTGGAGTTCTAATTTGAATTTCAGCAACTTTCCCGTTAGGAAGTTTTACCCCAGTATGAATTGAACGGTAAAGGTTAGATTTGGGATTAGTAATATAATCTTTTAATCTTCCTTCAATAGGTTCGAACACTTCGTGTAACAAACCAAGTAAAGAGTAACAATCCTTTTCAGTAGAAACAATAATTCTAATTCCTAAAAGGTCAAACAATTTATTTAAAGATGTTTTCTTTTTTTTCATCTTTTTATAAATACTATAAACTTGTTTAGGGCGACCGTCAATACTAACTAAACTAATTCTTTCATGAACAACATGTTTAATAACCCTAATTGCTTCAACAATATTCTTTTGTCTTTGTTCACATGACTCTTTCAGGAAATTAATGATGTCATCATATTTTCGAGGACTAAGAATTCTAAAAGCTAAATCTTCTAGTTCAGTTTTAATTTTGTCAATACCTAAACGGTAAGCTAAAGGGGCATAAATTTCTAACACTTCATGAGCAACTTTCTCTTGAGTATTCTTTGGAAGAGCGGTTACAGTTCTTAGGTTATCAAGTTTGTTAGCTAACTTAACTAAAATAACTCTCACATCTGTCAGGGTAGTTAAGAAAATCTTTCTTAATGCTTCAGCGTCTAATTTACGATTACGGTGTTTAATGTCTTCAATTTCTTCAACTTCTTTAATTAATGAATAAACTTCATCTCCAAACTTTTCTTTGACAACATTTAAAACGTCTTTACTTAAATGTCCGTGAAACAAACCAGCAAGAACAACTTCTTGAACAGATTTATTTTCTACCAAGATCAAACCAATTCTAAGATTATGTTCAAAAAAAGTATCTCCAGAAAATCGTTTCTTTTCTTTTAGTTCTTTTTCTATTAAGTCAATTGCGTCACTAAAATTTTGTAAAAAGTTCTCACAATAACCGAACAATTTACTTTGAGCGAGGAACTTATCTTTATCCATAAGATAGTTGAAAAGAAAGCCTATTTAAAAAAGTTCTAGTTTCTAGTTCTGTTCTTTAAGTAATTCTTCAATTCTTAAAAGACGATTATACTTAGCAGTTCTCTCTCCTCTGCACGGTGCACCAGCTTTAATCTGGCCGCAACCAATCCCAACCGCTAAATCGGCAATGAAAGTATCTTCGGTTTCACCGCTACGATGAGAGACCATAACATTCCAGCCGTTCTCATAAGCAAGTTTTACTGCTGCTAAAGATTCTGTAAGCGTTCCAATTTGATTAACTTTTAAGAGTAGACAATCGCAACTCCCTTCACTGATAGCTTCTTCAATCCGTTCGACATTAGTTACCGTTAAATCGTCACCAACAATTTGCACTTTTAGTTTTTTTTCTGCAAGTTTCTTTTTCAAATCTGCAAAAGCAAGAAAATCTTCTTCATGGAAAGGATCTTCTATTGAGATGAGTGGATATTTTTTTGCCAATTGAAGATAATAATTCGTTAATGTTTCTGTGGTCATCTTTTTAGGGGCATAATAAAAACCCTTTTTATAAAAATCTGATGCTGCACAATCCATAGCAATATCAACTTTATTTGTATAGCCAGCTTTTTTAATGGCTACTTTTAACAAATTTAAAGCTTCTTCAGCTTTTTTAATCGGCGGAGCAAAACCACCCTCATCACCAACATTAGCAGCATTCTTTCCATACTTTTTTTCAATGACAATCTTTAAATGGTGATAAACCTCTGTTCCAATACGTAAAGCTTCTTTGAAATTATTTGCTCTCGGAGAGATCATAAATTCTTGAAAAGGTAAAATATTTTCTGCATGCATTCCACCATTGATCACATTAAAAAATGGTCTAGGCAAAGATAAATTAATGTTTTTATTATCTGTTAGTTGGTTAAGATGTTCAAATAAATGTAATTTTTTAGAAGCCGCTCCGGCTCTGGCAGTAGCTAACGAAACTCCTAAAATGGCATTCGCTCCAAAACGAGATTTATTTTCTGTTTTATCTTTATCAATCATCAACTGGTCAATCTCTTTTTGTTTACGACAGTCTTTACCAACAATAAACTTAGCAATCTTTCTTTCTACGTTACGGACAGCTTTCATTACACCTTTACCAAGATAACGTTTAGTTTTATCTCTTAATTCCAAAGCTTCATGTTTCCCTGTAGAGGCACCAGAAGGAACGGCAGCAGGATAAGTTTTATTATTAACAATAACCTCTACTTCAATGGTAGGATTACCTCTACTGTCAAGAATTTCACGTGCTTTTATTTTTGATATATTTGCCATTTTGATTGCCTCATTTTTTAATGATCATTATTTATTTTCCGGAAAGTGAAAAGTGCATAAAATCTTTTTGCTTTCTATCATCATCAGGACCAATAATCCCCCAATCTCCACCCCATTTCCAACCAATGCTAGTTAGTTGTTTATAGACAGCAGACTCTTTAGTAATTGTTCCAGGAACAGATTCAACTCTTTTTTCATTACTTTTTCCACCAGCACTCAGAACACATTTATTTACATCCCACACATTACATTTATTATAAAGACCATTATATTTCCTATTGATATCTATCGCCACACCATAAGGATGCAATCCAAAATCTTTTCCACCATAAGTTCGTCCTTCTCTAAAACCAATTATATCATAAATTGGGAAACCGGAATTACAGATGTTTTGAACGGCAGTTCTAACTTGTGTTTCATATTTCCAACAAATTTTAAATGAAATGGATTTCCCATTACAATTAATATTAATTTTTCTTTGATCTTCATTACAAAGGGTACATTCAGAACCACTAGGATCAATTTGTTCTCCTTTGATATTACTATAGGCCACTTTTATATTTTTTTCATTTTTCCAACCGCCATCTATCCAAGCTCGATCTAAGTAGGTACAAGTAGTTGGAATCTCTCGATTAGTACTAGGAGGAGGAGTACTTCCAGTCACTGTACCACAGAAACTGTTTTGTGATTTTAATTTGTTGATTAAATCAGTGGGATCTAAAAGAGTAGATGGTTTTGTTGATAAATATTGGCTAGCACATTTCTTTGTACCAGCAGTACTTTGACCAGAAGGGGGCCACCATTGTTCAGTACTACTAACTTTACCTTCATATAATTCAAAGTGTAACATATCACAATAACTTGCCACTCCTAATTTTTGTCCTTTTGTGATTGGATTACCAACATTAACTGCTACTTTGTTATCATCTATTTCTGCATAATTAACAGTTTTTCCTAAACTGGGATGAAAAACTAAAACTGCCGAGATAGGATGTTTACCAGTCAAACCTTCTGTTTTAATTCCCCAACCATCACCACAATCATACCAACCTTTTTTAATGTCAATTACAGTACCATCGGCAATAGCCACCACATTACCAGGAGATTTTGTATAAAGATCAATTCCGGCATGGCAACGTGTATTGCTTCCTTTATCACTATCACGATCATCTCCCCAATTATCACTAATTTTAACAAAACTATTGCTAGTTAAAGGGAAACATAATCCAGTTGAAGAAATAGATGGTTGAGAATAAGGTGGTTGTTGACCAGTTGATGGTTGACTTGTTGATGTTGATGAAATTCCTGTCCCGCTGCTAATAAGCCCATAAGTATAATAAGTTTCTTGGAATTTTTCCCATTGGCCGTTACTGGGATTATAAATCAACTTGTTACCTTTAATCAAAGGACCTAATTTCTTAGACCAAACTTCATCGATCTCTTCCTGTGGTTTTGGAAGACCATTAGGAATCCATCCCATGGTCTGTGCGCGAGGTTGTGTTTGAGGTTGTGTTTGAGTTTGACCGCCAGAAGTGATAGCGCCACCTTGTCCACCAGGCTGAACAGAAGACCCAGCATAAGATGAAAGAATTTCACTTCCAGAAGTCCAAGCAAGAGACATTGCACCAATACCGGAATGGCCCCTATTTAAAGGGACATAATTAATGTTTGGATGTCCAGGAACTTTGAATACTTGACCTTTAGTTGCACCAGTAGTATCAGATTTTTCTAAAGTATTTGTCTCCCAATTAACGTCTTCTGCAAACCAATTTGATGTTGTAGGCCCACCAATTTCTTTAACAAGTAAAATAGAATATTTTGTTGGTTCATGAGCACCTTTATTACTTGGATCTTGAATTAACATATTTAATTCAACATTGGGATTATTTTGAACATAATTATCATAAACCACTTTTGTTTCATAGCCATAATCTGCATCAGAGAAAGTTATTTTATTAACGCCTCCGCCAACTTTATCCAACAGATTATATTTCGCAGCCCGAGATAAAGGTCTACCACCAGCACTTTGACCAGTCATCGAAAGATAACCAACTTGTAATGAACTGCCACCTAAATCAGTTCGAACTTTATTCAAGACATCGTTATGAAGTTGTACCAAATTTGAATCACCAGAACGCCAGATAAGATCTTTCCAACCATCTTTTCTCAAAGTTTTATATTTACCTAAATCACCACCGGACCAAGGAAGTTCAGGGAAAACAAAAACAAAATTTCTACCTTTACTAACTAATGTTTTTAATTGCGGAGCCATTCGTAAATTAAAATCGTTAAATGATTTCTGAGGTAAACCGGCAAAACCAAAACCGTAAATCCCATGAAAGTAATACATGATTTCTACGGGTTTACTAAAATCAGTAGTACAAGGAGCAAAAATAATTGTTAATCTACCCTGTTCACTAAGTCCACGAGTATCAGTAGCACCATTAGAAGGTAACTTTCCAAACCAAGAAGTTCCATAAACTTCAGCTGTATTAAGAGCATTTAACCATCCATTAGCATACTTTGTTACCCTTGCACTATTATCTGGAAATTTTATTAAATTGTTAGTACTACTTGAACAAGATTTGGTGGTGGTAAGAACACCTACAGCATTATTAGTTCCGGAAGGGCTAACTGAATTTGAATTAGGATTAGAATTTGAAATGGTTTCTTTAGTGATATATTCTTTAAACAATCCTCCAACCATTACAGCTATATCTTCATGACTTTTTGTTTCTCCTAAAACAACAACCCCATAATTATGGTTGTTATAATTAATTATAGCCATCATATGATAATATTGTTCATATGTTCCTGTTTTTCCTCCAACATAAACATTTTGAGGAAGATATTTCTGGCCTTTCTTTTCAGCAGTTGCGCAAGCAGACATGATTTTAAAAATAGCCTCTCCACCGACATAGTGATTTTGATAACTATCATACAAAAATTTAGATAAATCTAGTGCAGTTACTCTATTACCTTTCCTTGAACCTTTAGTATTACTATACCCCATCTTTTGAACAAACTGCTCTACTTGACTTGCTCCTCCGGCTTGTTCTTCTAAAGGGGTCCAAACAGTATTATCAGATTTAACAATTAAACTAATAATGCTGGACCAAGTAAATGAATCTGGATTGGGATCTTTTCCTAACAAAGCAGCGGCAATGAAAGGTTTAGTTATTGAAGCACCATAAACAATTTTATTGGCAGTAGCTCCGTTAGCAAATATATCACCGCTTTCCAAATCTATAACTGCCCAATGAAT
>Ga0075122_10002216_pt1 | contig 12978 bp, 30 predicted proteins | sample AntAceMetag02UKB_FD_69790 | JGI IMG/M metagenome (GOLD analysis project Ga0075122, IMG submission 69790) | Saline lake microbial communities from Ace Lake, Antarctica - Antarctic Ace Lake Metagenome 02UKB | ecosystem: Environmental > Aquatic > Non-marine Saline and Alkaline > Saline | place... | reverse complement strand
GATTCACGACCAACTCCTTGTGTCGCCATTGTGTGTTCCAGCCTGAGATGGCACCGTTCAAACTGATGTCTGGCTACCTTGTGGACATCATCTCCGTGGACATCATCAGCGTAGAACCAAGTCGTAGAGATGTCAAAGATGGGTTCACAAACTTCGATCTTCTGGCACAACCTGCACACGCCGATATCCATGTTGTCTATCCCGAAGTGGGAATAGAAGTTGGGACACCTATCCAAGACGCCGTTCTCACGCACTGACATCCAGCCTCCATTGTGGGTGATTTGTGACAGCAACTTACTGTTATCCGGGATGACGTTGCATCGCGGTTCCCCGTTGTTGTCGTGATCGAAGTATTCACATCTCCTACATACATTGATGTCAAGCGCCGATCTCAATGTTGCATCCTGGTTTTTGCTCATGACTTTCCTCGTGTTTTAGTCTGAGACAAAAAAGGCATTCAAACCAGATTCTAAGTACTCTGGACCCACCTTCGCACAGCGAAGGCAGTGGATTTTGGTGTTGTGACAACGCTCAGTGTCCTTGATGACCGTGAAATTGCCTTCCGATTCCGAGAACATCAATCTACCAGAATTGTTACCGACGACAAGCTCCAACTCAAAGCGATATGGGCAACCCCAACACACCATGAAACTACAAGGCATCTTCTTTTTTTTCACGCAACGAACAACCCCTGCGCACGATCAAACCATGACGACATCCAGTCTTAAGGCACTGAAAGCAAATCGCCTTTACTTGTTGCATTGGCGTCATGATACACCCACCTACTGTATAAGGATACCACAGATAGTCAGATCGTGAGAGGGCTCCTTTGGGCACTCCCCACACGGCAAAGCAAACCGCACTGGGCACTCATCCACGACGTTCAAGAAGCGTCTCTCAAGATCAGAACACCAATCATCTCTCTTGATGATCGCTAGTTGGTCTGGATTGTTTCCGACTATCATTTCAATCTCAAGACGATAGGGGCACCCCAAGCATAGACGATAGGAGCACCGCCTGAGCTTCATGAAGGATTCGATCTCACAATCCGTCACGTCGGCGTATATTAAACTTGGATGCTGCTGACACTTGACGCAGATACTCTTGATTTGTGTTAGGGCGTCACTCATTTCTCGACCACCAACTGGTGAAGTAAACCGGAGGTGTCACCACGTTGGCAAATTGATCACACAGCCCAATACGACCAAAACACACCATGCCGTTTGCTTCCCAAGTCTTCACTTCATCGCCAACACAAGACTGCTTCATTATGAGTTCCATGAAGTAAGGGCATTTTCGGCACACCGCGAACTCATGATGCCGATACCCCCTCACATCTGGATCGCTATTCGGGTTCACGATATAGTTACACACGGATGCATCTTTTGGGAACCGTTCTCGGCAACACCGGAAGCAAATCCGAAGCATGTCTTGGTAGGCGTCGTCTTGTATTTTGGTGGACCTCATGGCATTTTTTATATCAACAAACGGGACGCAAGTTATGCTTAAAATCCCCGTTTATTGTTATTTCCAGAAAGTGTAGAAGCCTATGTTCAACCGCCACCCTTCGCAATTCAAACACTGGTCGTTTGAATAGCGAATGTGACTACAACCAGAAAGCAGTCTCAGGGACGCCACTCCGTATTTTGTAGGTCCATACTTGAAATGACACGGATGATTGCCTACAATGAGCGTCAACTCCGTTTTATAGGGGCAATCTGGGCAAATCTCGATTACACAAGCGTCCTTTTTTTCCATCGCGGAACGACGGAACACTTCATCATCACCAAACTGTAATTCAAGACAATGGTAGCAGATGGCTTTGAGTTGGTCTACCGGGTTCACACCACTCATCACAGTTCCCCGTTGTATGGCTTCCATTCACCCATTGTTTTCACGTGGCGACGCGGAACCCTGGTGAAGAAGGATGGGAAGCCATAGTTAATAGTGTGTTCGTGTCCGCAATTCTTACACTTGGTTCTTGGGAACGGACATCCCCGTTTTTTCAGCACTATGAAGTAGTCACCCTCGGACCACCTCAAGTCCGGGTCACTACCAACGATCATCTCGATTTCAAGCTGATAAGGGCATTCAACACACAAGGCAATCGCACACGGTTCGGGCACCTCTATACAGCAACGGTCATACTCGTCTTTGTCTTTGTCTTTGGAGCATATCCAACAGATTCTCTTGATCTTGCGCCAAGCGGGAGTTGAACATTCGCCAATCATGTATGAACCATCCTGGTGGTCACACTCGCGCATTAAAAGTTCATGTGACCACGTATGAAGAATGACAACGGGCACCTCGGCATGTGGTCACACCTGCACATCCCGAATAAGGTGATTGCGCCTCTACCTCTAGTCCAAGTCACCAATTTGTCGGGATGGTTGCCCTGAATCATCATGAGTTCCATCCAAAATACACACCCGTCGCATGTGGCGAAACACACATCTTCGACCATCGTTGTGTCTGGACCAAGGAAGGCGGGGACACAGGCATTCTTCATCGCCGCCACGACTTGCTGGCTGCATCGATAGCACAACCTCAGCATCTTGTTATAGGGATGCTTGGGGTCGTCATTCTTCAAGATCATGGTCGGGTCGCTTTATAGGGTTTCTTCACTCACGTCTGGGTCTTCAAAACGTGTTCAAGGTGGTTGATACACCCGTCAAGGAGTTGCTTAACGACATCATCGGTTGAACGCATAAGCCGAGAATGAGAGAAATGGCGCGCAGGCGCACACTCGTTGCGCTTCGTGCAACTGAGGCAAACCGACGTATCCATTTTAGTCACACCAAGATGGTCGTACAAGGACGGACAATCGTCGGGTGGAAAGTACCTCAATTTATACTCAAACGTCCTGAACCACACGCCTAACACATAAGGAACTTCAAGCAGCGTGCATTCACATCTCTTCTCCTCGTTGTAGCGCGTCACCTCTCTAAAGCGGGGACAACGACGACATACGTTCATGTCGGCTGACTTGGCGTGTATGCCGTTCATACATCCCTATCGCCCAAACTAGGCGAAAATATGCCATGTGAGGTCAAAAACCCTGGATGATACGAACACGTCGTCGCTAATGCGTCTCGCACGGAAGCCATGTTCACTGGGTGGAAAAAAGAGAGTCTGGGAGGCAAAACCAACCACTCCGATGGACGTTACGTCACCATATCTACGGTGGTGCGTCATCTCAATGTTGGGGCAGGAATCAGCGATTAGAGTCATCTCAAGAATATAGGGGCAACCATAACAGATGTTGATTGATTCGATCTTTTCAAATCGCCACACAGCGATGTTATCAAACGCATGTGCATCTTCGACACGGCGGTTGAGACAGCGCCAACAAATATCTGCAATCCTGTCAAGACTCATGCCAATCATACCAACTTTGGGGTAGGAGGGGCGAAAATGGAACCGAGGAAGACGTGTCTACCGACCTTGTAACCACCATCAGAATAAATCAAGAAGCATGTCACCCACAAGAAGTCACACGCCCTTGTTGGTCGTGGCGCAATCGCCCCTACAACCCGAGTCTTTTCCGCGTAGGCGTCCCCAAGAAGAGTGTCATCTACCATGCCCAGCGCAATGATATCGGGGTTGTTATCGGCAAGCACGGCGATCTCAAGGGAGTATGGGCAACCCCGGCACGCCACGAAGTAGGGCGCCGTGGAGAGCGCATCAATGCTCTCACAGATTAAGTTCTCACGAGACGATGCACGCTCGCCAACACAACGCACGCACACGGCAATCATCTTGTCAAAGCAATTATTCATCGAGATGCCTGTACACACTAGGACCAGATTTGAACACGGAACCGTCTGGACAGATGCCGCGCATAGCAAAATAACAGTCAATCGGGGCGATATGCTCTTCTGGATCGTAGTTCGGATTAACGGTTAGGTTGACGAAGTACATGGAACCATAGTTCTGAGACGGTCTATCGTAGAATTCAATTTCGGGACAATCATCCGCCAATAAAAAGAGCTCCAACTCATAAGGGCACCGCTTCACGCATGTCCTAAGCACGTAAGGTTGATATTTATGTTCACGCAGCCATATCACACAGGACTCGAATTCACCGCTTCTCATACATCGACGGCGCAAGCATTTCTGGCACAAGGCAATCATCTTGTCGAAACTATTCATGTCAGTCATACACCCACTCCATTTTCTTTTGAGCAAACTGGTTCGGGTGACACTTGTTGTCTTCACCACGGCGATAAAAAATGTCCAACTTGCTGCCAGAGATTGTCATTGTTGTTCCAGACAACACGCCTGGCGTGTTGCCAGCCAGCATTGTAATCTCAACGCGCCACGGACAATTGGAGCACACGCTCATCGCATTAGGTTGGGTTGTGTATCCAACGCAACTCCAACCGTCCGCCTTCAGGGGACCACACGATATGCAAAATTCTAACGCTTTGTCAAGTCCATCCATGTCCGTACCATAAACAGTCTACTAAGGGAACGTCCTTAGCAGACTCATCGTAGTAGAACTCAAGGTCACCCAAGGTGAGATTGATCACGTCTGGACATGCGCCGAATATGACGGTCATCTCAACACAGTAGGGACACCTTGGACACAAGATGGCTGCCAGGTGACGCTGGGGCAACTCAAAACCAGCCAAGTCACTGTTCGCGTTCTTCTCGGTAATGCACCTTCGGCAGATTTTTTGTGCCAGCCTGAAGACCTCGATTGTCTTTTTTGAAGCCATGTCAGTCCCAGTAGACGAATGCCTTGATGGCACCAAGTGGGTCACACAGAGGGTGATCACTCGGTCCACGTTCCAAGAACCTAAGCCAATCACATCTTCCGTCACGGATAGTAACGACACAGAAGTCATCGTTTCCATCGAACAATAACATCATTTCAAGCGCGGATGAACAGTTCTTGCAGATAGTCTGCGCGTATCTACGGTCGGACTGAGTGGGAACGGGGGCGGGCCCACCCATGACGCCATTTTCCTTCAAGCACCGAGAACATAACTTGTAGGCTTGATACAGAGTTTTCCTTGCTTCACTGAGGTCTTCCATATCCACCTTCGGTATTTGTCATCGATAGCTGACACCTCGACCAGACCAATCTGGTCTAACAAGAGTTCGAGTTCAATGGCGTACAGACAATGACGACACACCGTTACGTCACGCTCGATGGAATCACATTCATAACGATCAGAAACAAAATCTTGGTCTGTGTCTGAACCCTCACTTAACATTTCGTGGATCATTCGGCACGTGCAAGCAACACATATAGCTGTTACCTTCCCGTAGAGTTTGCGCTGCTTATTATCTAGAATCATCGCTTGTCTTCCATGCCCACCTTTGTAGACCACTAAACCCGCCAAACTCCGTCGCCTCAACAAGACCAAGCTTATCCAGAAGCATCTCCATCTCAAGAACGTATGGGCAGTCAAAACAGGTCCAGACGGATTCTACATTGATTTTGCCTTCGTAGTCATCACTGTCATTGGACGTACACGTCTTGCAAATTCGTACCATCTTCAGGTAAAGTTTGCGTTTCTTGCCATACAGAATCATCAAGTGATCACATCGTAACAAATGATACACCCAACGGAGTAGAATCTCCCTCGCGTGCTACTGGGAGTACTCATCCACTCACGAATGTCTGGCAGGTCTTGAAGCGCCATCTCGAACTCAAGACTAAATGGACATTCGTCACAGATTTGCTTTGCTACCGGGCAACCCCGCATCAACATTTTGGATTCGTCTTGCAAGAGGGTTCCCCTCCCCCTGCACACCCGGCATCTCTCGATGACCTCAAATAGAACCTGAACCCTCGTCATCAGAATCATCCTCTTTCTGAATACGCATAGTATGTTCAAGGATATATCGACAACTTCCAGGCGGTGGTATGCACCAACTTACGGAATATTCCATCCTTCGACCACATGGGTGACCAACACGAAATCTCTCCGGGCACTTTACAATACGACACTTCATCCACCTCTCAAGGCATCTTTCAGTAACGTGGGAGGCAATACTGAATCTTTCCCGGATGCACCTTGCGCACAAATCGAAGGAGATTTGTGGTTTGAACTTCTTGTCTCGATGTTCCCACGTAGACCGACGTTGCTGCTTCCTGAAGACGCACTTGCGGGGAACGTCCACGTCGAGTCCTATTGGTCCTCGTACTGCTTCACAGTAGGTCACCACATAGTTATCGGCGATGGTAGCGGCACAATCGGGACCACTCGAAGAACCGTATCTGAGCACACATTTGTAACATATCTTATGGTCAAGCACAGATTATCTCTTTAACAGATTATCTCTTTAGGTGACCAACAACCCGATCTTTCTCCCAAAACTGACCGAACTGGTCCACGAACATGTCACGAGGACGATAGAGTGTGACATCCCAAACTTTGCGGTGAATAAATCCAGACTGAACTAACTGATCAAGTAGGAATGTCAACTCAAGATCGTACGGGCAGTCATAACACAATCGGAACCCGAGGCTCCGATGTGGCGGATCACCTCGGAACCCAGTACAACAGGGCACCGCTTACACACATTAATGCACTGGTCCAGTATGCTAGACACTCATCGTCAGACTCCTGAGACGCCATCATATGTTCACACAGATAAGGGCAATTCACGGAGGCACACCCCGACTCATATTCGCCGTCACGTGCGTGAGTAGCCCACCCCAAAACCGGACAACCCGAGTGATCAGCCCAGTTTTTTAACCAAGACAGGTGTTCTCTAGCAAAACAAGGGGTGCATGTTCTTTTCAGGCAATGTTCGCATACTCTCATCACCCTCTTGACATCCGAGATTTCATGTGTGTAGGTTGTTGGAGCCTGAGATGATGCCCCCGAAGACGCCTGAGATGAGCACAGTGACGACGTTCCATGACTAGCCATTATCTTCTCCGTTCGCCATCACGTGTTCAAGAGAATATGGGCACGCCTTTGGAACACCATCTTCTGGAAATGGGCCTTCTACCGAGCAATGAGACGCCAAGCGCAAACACCTCTCACAGATGCTTGCGTTTTTGTCAAATGGGAATCGCTCAGTGATAACAACAACAGTTGTAGATTCCCGTGCCCATCTTCTCCCAAGCCTTGAAGAGTATCATCCTGTTGACTGCGGTGATTGGCGGCACGGTAATTTTCATATCGGCAATTTTAACATCCATGTCTTCAGTTACCCTGTGTAGATAGTTCGTGTTCAAGGGAGTATGGACACCACGATGGACTATCAGCAGCATAATTAATCGGCGCCGACGTGAGTGGGTCGCACTCAAACCCAAAAGGATAGGGATTTGAGTGACACATAATCAACTTCGGCGGCTCCCACGCCCACACCTGGTCGAAAACGTGATGAAGTCCGCCAGACCACTTGATTTTATTGTGTGGATTGAGTCCACTCATCAACCTGACGCGCACACGCCAGCGGTCGCAAGACCTACATATCTGCTTATCCAGCATCTTTCATCCTCTGTAGAGCCATCAAGTGTTCTAACTTGCGTACACAGTAATGTGGCAATCGGTTCCCATGCTGCGTCATCGCATAGTGTGACTCAAAAGCGTCACTGCAAAGCACGGTCTGTCTACGGATTGCTTTGCAGCGGACACAACCAGCACACACTGACGTATCAATCATCGAACTTCTGTGCTCCAATGGTGTGCTCAACCTTGTAAGGGCACCACCCAGGAGGACCGTTTGTGACGCTTACCGAATCACACCCGGTATTGCCGAAATGATTGATGTGTGGGGTGCCCTCAGTGATCTCAGACGGACAAAGGGCCTCCGAACCATCACAGAATATCCTTTGCTTGAACTCGTCAAATGATTCTCCGCACATAGAGATTCCGGTGTGCTTCCACCAACACATGACGCAGATGTCATTCACCATCGCATTGTCCTTGTGTCGTCAAGAGGTGTTCCATCTTGTATGGGCATTTCTTCGGTGGTGGGTCTTCACAATGCACCTCACCTGATTTTCCAAAAGAGATCGAACACCTCCACAACAAAGAGTCTTCGTCAATTGGAGGAGGCAGTTTACCATTGCGTCCAAAAAATGCATCATTCCGGCATTTCAGGCATATCATCCAGTTAAGTTGCACTGGTTTCCTTCTGCGTGGCATAGATTTGTTCCAATAGACGGACATCGACTTCATCGAAGCGCAAAGGCGGGTCAAGGTGATTCGTGTGGGGACAACAACCAAGCACACCGAAATGCAATGCTTTATCGAACGCAATTTCACAAATCTTGATGATCTTCTTTGAGAACAACACTCCGGAAACGAGATCATGAAGCCTATCGAGGTAACATTTTCGGCATATTCTAGGGTCTAGCATTATCTTACTCACTGATGAAATGTTCGAGTCTGTAGGAACAGTTAGCCGGGACACCCGCTTCAACCTTGACCCTGACGATAAAGCACGGGCACGAACCGACAAACCCCTTGCCCAACTGCGAATCGAACACACCCATCATGAATGCAATCATGCCTTCGGGTTTGTCTTCGAGTTTGCCGTTTCCTTCTGCGGTCCCCTTGTTGAACGTCACACACAGACGCTTGTGGAAACACCGGCGGCAGACTTTAGGGTTGATCCTCATGCTTGATCTCCCTAACTCGGTTGACGAAAATGATCAACCAGCCCAATCCAGTTGCACAGCACATACAGCTTGTCATCCACAGGTCAAGTGTCAACAAGATCGCGCCTTGAGCGAACATCAACATCGTCACCGCCCCAGCCGTGATTAGACTGTTCGATGATGCATTCTTAAAGCTACGGACGACTTGGGGCACCAAGAACAGCGTCAAGAAGACCCCGAATGCCGCTAGTACAGAATCTTGCCACATATCTATCGTCATCCTTCAGACAAAGTATGTTCGAGTATGTAAGGGCAAGCACCGGGAACGATGTGACCCGGCAACCCACACCCATGAAGGTGTGCAATACCAAGACGATTCTGGAGGTTCGGACCCCAATCCCTTGCATTCACCAAGGCGTGAGGGCACGTTCGGCAAGTCCGCTTGTCTACATCGTCAAGCCGAAAGGAGTACCGATTGGTGATGAACCAAACCATCTTGCCTGGTCCGATTGGCACCTTCAGAATCGGCAATCCACAGAATTCGTAGAGCACAAAACATGACTTGGGGGTGAGGAACATCCTCTGATTGTAGATTCCGTTTTCACAACTCATGTAGGACGTAGTGACCACAAGTCTCAGCTTCAAACCACGATCTGCCAAGTCTAAACTGACACCACGAATGAGATTGGCGTCAAATCCAAGAGTCTTCATCTCATCATCGGCATCGATCTCGGTGATGTCCCGGTCAAGCAGTTCAACCCTCTTGATGTTCATCGGACTCCTCTGGAAAAGGGACAAACCCAAGAAACGAACGGTCTTCCTTAGACCATTTCGCCGCGATCTTGCCGCCGCCATTCTTTAGACTCAGCCCGTTGAGGATTCCGAGCATCCCAACACGTGGGTCGTTTGGGTTGCCAGGAGACTCCCACACTTGGACAAACTCATGTTTAGCGACAGCTCCATTACATGGCGTTCTTGTCGACACCAACCGCTCCATCGCGGTCGGGTCCAAGGCATACAGTTCATTCAGTAGTTCTAGTATCTTCTCTCGCATCGAACTTCTGTCCCTTCACAGTGTGTTCTAGATAGTGAGAACACGCTTCCTTTCCCGAAACGTCAAACCAAGTCTCGATAGGCTTGCATGGCATGATACCTTCGTCACAGTCGACACCAAAGAAGTAGTTCCATGACTTCCCACGGTTCTTGAAGCACTTCATACACACATATCTGTCAAGTGGCATTTCTTTGCGATCCGACGAGTTGTTCCATGTAGTACATACATCTCCGAGGTCCGAAGTCATCGAATCGGAGCGCGCCAAACACGCATGGAGTGAACCCTTGATCACACGCCCGTTTGGATACGTCACTATTAACGCGCCCATCAATCCTTTTGACGATACGGGCAAATCCCTTCATCTGTTCACACTTCGAGCAGATTCGGTAGTCTGGACTCATCTTCCTGTGCCCTAATGACGTGTTCCAAGAAGTACGGACAATTCTTAGGTCCAAAATCATCGAACAACATACAACCTCCTATGACACACGGTGCTATGCCGTCTTCACATTCTCGTCTTGTGTCATCTTCTGTATATTCGACACTAATGCCGTGCCAGCGGACCCCAACCACCCAGTCACACTCCAAGCAAATCCTATAGTCTGGACTCATTGTCTGTCTCCGTGTTTGATCAACGTCCAGATAGTAGACTGTCTCCACCACATCCACTCACCGGATAGACTCGGGTCGTTCCCTAGTAGCATCTCTAACTCAAGAGCGAACGGACAGTCATGGCAAAGAATGAAACGAGTATGTTTGGTGTTCATCTCAAGGCGCGCCCTAGCGCACCCGAGACTCCGTTCACAACGGTTGGATGCACAAACCTTGGAAGCCTTGGTTATGACATTCTCCGCGTGTTCGGTCACTTTTTGACATCTCGTGACTCATCAGGTGTTCCATGTAGCATGGGCACCAATTCCCCCACCTAATTTTTAGTTTCTTAGGATAACATGGGTACATGCCGCCTTGGCAGCAGTGGTCAACCCATTCACGCAATTTCATTTTGAACAACTTTTCTTCGTAGCCGTCCATCCACCAACATTTTTCACAGACATCAGGACTCGGTAGCATCTTGCACCGCCATTTCGTGTTCTAATATGTATGGGCATCCCAAAAAACAATTTGGACTAACGTAACCTTTGCACAGGTAGTTTCTCTTGAAAATCATACCACTGGATGACCACCAGCAGCGCGGGTCGTCTAATCTTTCCCTATAGGTGTCACACACCTTGCATACGTTTTCATTCTTCTTTGGTTTCAAAACATCAGCCATCTTCGTCAAACTCCTGCATGGCTAGTTCATGCTCTAAGATATACGGGCACATCAACACACACGCCGCCTTGTTGTTTCCGTCCCGGTGCATCAACCCAAAGAGCCCGCCTAGAGACCACTCACTGTGGCGCATTGAAGACAGGACGTACTTGCTGTATTCACACTTGGCGCACACCTGTCTGCTTCTTCCTGGTCTTATTTTCCTAATCATCTTCGTCAACCATCTGCGTGGCTAGTTCGTGTTCAAGAGCATACGGGCAAGTCAAACACATACTCTCCCGTGGCGCGTTTTCATCGCACCCTATCATACACATGATCCGTACGTGTGCGTCATTTCCGCTCCAAGGATCACCTGGGTTATCACAGGAGTGCATACCACACCTGGCATCCCACTCCCACCACAAGTTGGTATCACATAGGGAAGATAGTTGATAATAACGACTTCCTGGATTGTAATGACTACATTTCTCACAAACTCGTCTTGACTTAGGACTAGAACTTTCCCCATTCACTACCCATCGTCTTCTCCGTTTGCACGGACTACCCAAAAAGGACAGAACACCCACTCAAAATCATCAAAGTAGTGATCTTTCTTGGGAGTCCATCCCTCCTCCGTGAACTTGTTGTGACACGTCGCACACGCCATCTTGACAAGCCGTATCCTCTTGGGCACCGTCTCACTCATTCAAAGACTCCACGGAGTTCATCTTCTCAAGAGCGGTCATCATTTCATGCTCAAGAACATACGGGCACCCCTTGGGCAGCTTAGACATTGAACTCAAAACGATCCCGCAGCCCTTGATCTCGTTGTGATAGCGATAAGCTGGACATTCGACGTAGTGTGGTTTACCTTCGTGGTCCACACGTACAGTACAAGGACAGTTTTTAACGCATATCGTAACGCATAGTGGGGTTTTCATGTTCCGGTCTCGACAAACATGCGTCTGGGATATTGTCGACAAACGATGGTTTCGTAGTCCCCGGACAAAGGATCAACCCCTCGTCCCACCACGCATCGTCTACTGAATTCCAATCAAGCCAACATAGACAGCTTTTGGCGTCAGCGTCTACGTCTACAGACAATCTGCGTCTAAGTCGATTCACGCAAGCACGACACACCGATTTGTACATCACACTGCACCCGACGCGAGTTCCGAACGATCACATCATTCAGTCTAATATCGGGTCATAGCGTCTTATCAGTTCTCAGCCTTCGACCTCCTCGACGGCTTCGTGAGGCATCCTGCCATCACAGAGGACGCTTAGGATTCCTGGAAGGTACTTGTCTACGATCAGCACGTTCATGTAAATCATGGCCTTAACCATCGGGATTGTCAGTTGCCCGCCCTCGACATCAATGCTCGTCTTGTAACGGATTTCACCACCGTCTATGTTCAACTCGAAGTTTCCAACCAACATGCCGTGATTCATGCGAGTTGTTAACTCAACGATGTCTCTCATGCGGTCCTCCGGCACGTTGTGGGGGAGGATCGAGTAGAAAATGAACCGGTCCTTGTCGTCCTGGGCCTGGGCGATGCACTGCCATTCCCCGTTCTTGCCTTTGAAACCCGTGCGGAAGATTGTACTGCCACCAGCCCCATCCGACCGCGAAAAGGACCAACCATCTTCATCAAGGAACATCTCGACAACGGCTGATATTCTACTCTTCGTCTTAGCAACAGTGACTTCTGGTTCACACTTGATAACAGTGACTTCTGGTTCACACTCAACAACAGCGACTTCTGGTTCACGCTTGGTGAACCACAGTCGCATCACCCACCCTCTAATCCTGTCCCACATGCGAGTCTCCTCATTGTAACCAAACCGACCAAACAACACTAGCAACCTTGTTGACCATCCTCATAAAACACCGGCGCGTTCCCGAGACGAGACGAACAATCCAGCCACGTCTCGTATGGCTGTATGCCAAGTGTTCGATGGCATACGGGCACGCCCCAGGGGCGTCTTCGCTGGTAGACAACTCCCTACGGGCTATCCGACAACGCATTGCACCATCAGCCCACAGCCAGACATCAAACATGCTCCAACCGATGTACACATGGTCAGTGAGTCGAGAAA
>Ga0075122_10002215_pt1 | contig 13001 bp, 9 predicted proteins | sample AntAceMetag02UKB_FD_69790 | JGI IMG/M metagenome (GOLD analysis project Ga0075122, IMG submission 69790) | Saline lake microbial communities from Ace Lake, Antarctica - Antarctic Ace Lake Metagenome 02UKB | ecosystem: Environmental > Aquatic > Non-marine Saline and Alkaline > Saline | place... | reverse complement strand
AGTTATCTTTCCACCTGCCGAAAAAACCGACGTGATATTCTGCCGTCAATTACCAACGCACTGAAGGGTCACGCCACGCTCGAAAAAATCACCTCCTAAGACGCACTCCTGAGTAGTTACCAAATATTTAAGTTTTATACTTAAGAAAGCGGCCTGTAAATTGTCTAAACGAGAATTGATTCCTCTATTGAGGTAGTAGTATTTCTGTTCAGAACCATAATTCTTCAGCGTACGAATTCGATTGTTCAGAACTTCATCGCTTGTTACCACAGCCCCGGCGTCTCCATAGGCCCCCAGGTTTTTGCTCGGATAGAAGCTGAAACCGGCTGCATCACCTAGGCTGCCGGTTTTTCGTCCTTTATATAGAGCCCCATGAGCTTGCGCTGCATCTTCGATAACTTTTAGATGATGCTGTTTCGCAAATTCATTTATTGGATCCATATCAGCTGGTTGTCCGTATAAATGAACCGGAATAATGGCTTTTGTCCTGGGTGTGATTGTATCTTTCAATAGAGTTGTATCAATATTATAAGTATTGTTGTCTGGTTCTGCTGGGACAGGTTTGGCACCGGTTGCAGATACCGCGAGCCATGTAGCGATAAAAGTGTTAGCCGGCACAATCACTTCGTCACCGGATCCGATACCGTATGCTTTTAAGATCAATAGTAGCGCGTCTAATCCGCTGCCAACACCGATACAATGGTTAACCTGGCAATAATCGGCGAATTCTTTTTCAAATCGTCCTACTTCATCTCCAAGAATGTACGTTCCGGAGTCCATTACACGCCGGTAGACATGGTCGAGCTCATCTGATAATTCTTTATAGGCCGCCTTGAGATCAACAAAAAGTACTCTTTTCATTGTTAATTTGTTTTTGATTTCAATATTAAGAATTCATCAAAATCCCTGATATAATCACTTTCATCGAACGGAAGAGAGGCTAAAACCAAACAAATGCTTCCCGAGGAAAAATTACTGAGTTCACGCCATATCTGTTTTGGAAGATACAACCCCTGATGGGCACGATCAAAATGGATTTTTTTTCTCTTGTTGCCATCATATATAGTCACATCGAACGAACCCATGATAGCTACAATTAATTGTTGTAACTCTTTATGTGCATGACCTCCTCTTTTTGAACCGCTGGGTATATCGTACAAATAATATATTCTTGCAATGTCGAAAGGGATCTGCTCTTTCCCGTATATTGGAGTAAGAGCTCCTTTTCTCTCGCTAATTTTTGGTAAACTGATTAATTTGCAATCGCTGATTAGTGTCATTTTGAATTCTGTTCTTTTATCAACTCTTTGAATTTATCATAATCTCTTATGTAGTTACTTTCGGAATAAGAATGAGACGCTAATACCAGGGCGACCGAATTTGTAGAGAAATTGTGCATCTGTCGCCAGATCATACTGGGTACGTATAGACCATAATAGGCTCTGTTTAAGGTAATGACTTTTTGAGCCATACCATCATCCAGATAGACATCGAACGATCCGGAAAGTGCAATGATGCATTCTTGAAGACTGACGAAGGCATGACTTCCTCTGGATTCACCTCCCGGCACGTCATAAATCCAATAAGCACGGTTGATTTTAAATGGAATATGCTGTTCTTGTTCAATAAATGTGAGATTTCCACGGTCATCTTTGATTATTGGAAATCTGACGATTGCGGTATCGTATATAGATTTTTGTTTAATGTTCAAGAGCACCTTGAGTTAGTAGAATTTTAGTATAACTGAGTTAAAATCAACGTAAATCAACTCCCATCGGGTAAATAGTGATTCTGTTCTCCGTTTTGCTAAGTCTAAATCTAACAGAAATTATCTGACTTCTAACAAGTCGAGCGTATATTTTCATTTGTGACTCGTCAACAGATAGAAAACGTCTCATTCGTTTGCGATTGTATGGTATTGAAGATGGTTTTCAACCCTCTATGTGGCCCCCCTTTTCCAGCAAGATGAACTCTTCAAGCCCTTTCGAAGGTGCGAAGCGTGTGAAATATACTGTAACATTCAGAGGCTCAGTTTATAGAAATCAAATAAAGTTGTTCTTGCGCCAAAAGATTCTTTAAACGAAGCGAGCCCGGTATTTAGCACTTTACCGTTTTTTTCAGTTGAAATACCAAAGTCAAAATAACGTTTCTGGGAGTAGTATTCACAAATCAAATACTCTAGAATGATCTCAGTGGCCCCCAGTAGCTTTCCTTCATCTGTCGAAAATATGTATTGGGCGTGGGCAACATTTGAATTTTCATAAATAATCACTCCTGATAGCATCTTTTCGTTTTTATACGCTGCAAAGAGTTTGATATTGTCCGGGAAACGGTTGGCAAGCATCTGGATCTCTTCCGCCGAGTGCACAGGTTGAACATTGTAATACTTATTCAGAACATATTTTACAATCGACATAAATTTCCCATAGTCATTAGATTTTCTGATTTTTATCAAATTTCTGTGAGCCACTTTTATGTAATGCCTTCTATCTTTTGAGAATTTAATTGAATTCCGCATATCAATTGTTGAAGAAGCATCTCTGCGAATGATCTGCGCGTTGTGAACAAAAAGTGCATATAAATCCTCCTCTGCAGGGTATAAATGATAGATCTTAGGGACGGCCTTGTAAGTAAAGCTTTTAAAATTGGTATTTTTAAAATATGATACCAATTTATGAAAAATCTCTATCATAAGTGAAATCTTCATTTTGTTATCAGTCACGAGTCCACCGAAGGTAAGACCGCCGTGGCTGACAATATCTTCTTCTAGTTCATTAGCAGGCAGCAATCCGACGATTTTATTGTCTTTAAGAATGACAAGGGAATGATCAACAAAACAATCAGCATGGTAATCCATATAATCACGATTGAACAGGAATACACCATTTTTTGATTTATGAATAAAATCATTCCAGTCGGACCTATAAGTAACATTGTATTTCTTTATTTCTACCATCATGTAATTATCTGATTATAAATAATGATCTATCGGAAAAGAAGCCAGTTGATATGCAGTTAAACAGATCACTTCCTTAAAAACTTCTGTTGTAACTGTTCAGCACAATTATCAGGGATTAGGCAAAAAATCCGGAAGCTTACCACTGAATAAAAGCCACTAAGCTTCGCTGGCTCCCATGTCATGTTTTCGACAAGTGGACAAATAGCTCTGGATGCGACAGAAGATAGCAGCTCCTTTTTCAGAACGAAAGCAGCCAGATATTTTCTGCTGAACTTTAGTCATTCGAATGTCATTTTCACCTTGATTATCAGTAAATGGAACAATGGGACCATCCATAAATCTCAAGGTCTCCTGTTCGAAATCTATCAGCCTTTCGAGGGGTTTTCTAGCTTTGGACCGCTTTATGCGGCCCCGGCTCCCCCTTCTGCGACTTTCATCGGGAGAAGGGCACTCAATCTGAGCTTTGTCTTGTATGGAGCGTACTTTAATTAATTTAACAGAAAACCCTTTTGATTGAAGGGCCGATGCAATGTGGAGTAATCCCAATGGGCGTTGGAAACAGGATATTGTGTGTGAATATATCTCCTTCGGTCTGAAAAGAATTATTTCTGCCATTTTCGGGCTTATTATCTGATGAGAGGTAATTTGCTATACTTTTTATCCAAAATTTGGGTCCGAGAAACAAACAGTAATTCTCTGTATAGTATTTGTTTGTATAACTGAAAAAAACATCCCAAATCACCATTTTTTCACTTTCACGGGAATGTTGTATCAATGTTCAGGATATTTCCCCCCTGCTTTTTCTGTTGCGATACCGAACCTTGAAGACAACTGCAGGATCATGGCTGTTTTCAATATCTGGAATAATCTCTGCGGCAGCCCAATTATTAAATTGGCATAAGCGACTGTCGTTTCTATTAGGATATTTGATGAATAGCCACTTAGAGTATATTTTTTTCTTTTCAATAACGGTCTGGCAATGGCCTCAAATACTTTGATTTCTTTTTTTGTCAGCTGCGTAGTCCAAGCGTTGATTGCATCGAGATTTGGCGGGCCGAATATTTTAGTTGAATGGTGCCGCCCAACAAAATTATGACTGGTTTTCCAGTACGCCAACATCGATTCTTCATAATCTATCTTCAAAAAGCCACAAATAGTCATTAAATTTGATTGACTATCCAAGATGAGATCTTCGAATTTTATTTCCAGAAAGCGAGAAGGCGCAAAACGTATAAGTTGATTTTCTATCGTCTGCACTTTGATTTTCCATTCGAGAGCAATAACGGCCGGATTGCCCTTGGTCGGATCCATCTTCTTCCAACTTTGAAATAGATCCCTGCCATCGCGTATGATATGGATAAAATAAGCTTCGGGAAAAATGTGGGCTAAATATTTGATCATTCTGAAAAAGCTGGGAGTTTTGTCTCCCCAAAGGGGTTTGCCATGGGATGCTGCATAGAATGAGTATAGTCCATCCATCAAGGTTGCAAGAGTGGTATTTGCTTTGTCGAGGTTATCAAAATATTGGGCAGAATCGATTTCCCATAGACGGAACTGAGAGTTTTTTTTTATGTAATCAATATAATTTTTGATTAAACGTGGTGATATCTTGTCAAAAAAATGGTATTTGTGCCGTCTCAAAAGCGGCATAAAGAAGGTGCCTTCTTCTGGAATAGCGATTTGAGAATTGGAATTTAGCATCAATCTCAACAGTGTTGTTCCCGACCGTTGAGCACCGACTATAAAGACGGGTCTTGTTTGTCCCCGCTTATTCATAGATTGTTTCCATAAAAGAACATTCCATCTGACACTGAACCAAGAGAAAATTGTTTTGAATATGGTTTTGTCTTTACATCGTCTTTTTCAACCCTAAGAATATTACGATTTATATCTCTGTAAATGACTCCAACCTGAAGGTTCTGGCCCATGAAATCGGGCATATGATCGTGGAAAGCTATTTTAAAGTCTCTCCTCCACCCAAGATGCACGAACTGTTGGCCCAATACCGCTGCATCTCATGTCACCAATTGACTCCTGCCCAGACAGTTTGGATTTTTTGATTTCATTATGCCATCCAGCGGGGATTCCAGGAAAAAATCAATATATTTTCAGAAAGAGCGGTTAAAGAGGATTTTTGAGAGTTTTATTATTTAGGAGCAAAGCTACCACTTTATTTGCACAATCTGATATGGACATCTCAGATGTTTCCAAAACTAAATCTGCGTTTGATTCTTCATAGGGAGATGAAACGCCTGTATAGTTTTTAATCAATCCAGCTTTTGCTTTTTTGTAATTTCCCTTGACGTCTCTTTGTGCACATACTTCAACCGGGCATTTACAATATATTTCTATGTAATCCTCACTGCCAATCAGGTTTCTAACGAATTGTCTGTCCTTTACAAAATGGAGAAATGAAAGCTGTCAGGACGATTAAACCCGCCTCAATGAACAGTCTGCTAACTTCGCCAATTCAACGTATGTTTTCGTTTCTATCCGCATTAGAAAATCCAAGATCTTTACTAAGTCCATGACGAATATTACAATCAAGCACAACAATGTGGTATCCATCTAGATAAAGCTTTTCTTCCACAGAATGAGCAATAGTTGATTTTCCCGAAGCTGGAAGTCCGGTAAACCAGAGAAGTGCACTTTTATGCTGCTTCATCTGTTCTCTGTTTTGCCGTGTCACAGTAGCATTTTGCCAGACTATATGAGGGCTAGCTTTGTTTGAATTCGGATCCATTTCAAGGTTTGGTGACGGACTTCTAAGGCAACAAAATAAGATGTATCACCTTTATCTTATCCAATAAGGTTAATAAATTATGATGCCTTTTTTACAAAATACTCAAAATAGTCAAAATAATGGTAGAAATTTTCACACCTGATTTAACAGATATTCCCTCGGACTCCGGTTTTTCACCGTAGTTGATAGTGAAGGTTTCCTGAGCTTTGCCTTTCTCTGTAAAAACCGTGATGCGATATCTGGCTGTTTTCTCTTCGATGGCGTAGCGAAGATTGACTTTTGCCTTGGTATTGACAGGGATTTCAACCGGTTTACCATTGACCATCAGGTGCAGGATGGGATTCGAAGTGGAAATATCGACCCTCAAAATACCGTCTTTTTCCTCCACATAACTGACAGGCTCGTGTGAGGAACTGGAAATATTGACACCGCTATCCGCTTCTATCGGAAACGGCGGGGTTTTGAATTGCCATTGAACTGTTTCTTCCAACCGCTCTCCCAAGTTACCTTTCATTTCCGCGGATACAACCATTGTGTATACTGTATTGAATCGCAGTGTATTTAAGGGGATAAAAGATATCTTGTTTTGAGAAACCACCCTTTCGCCGTTGATTGTTTTATCTGCTCCTTTAAGGAAAATAGACCCTGCAGTGATCGTTTTTTCATCGAGCGGTGAGTTAAATTCAATTTTAAACTCCGTATCCAGGGGAATCGGGCCGGATCCTTCTGTCGGGGAAATCGAGGTCACCTCCAGAGGCGGAGCCTTCAGGGAAAGCGCATCGCCCACGGACTCAACCCGGTTGTTGGCCTCATCTTTTTCAGACCCAGTCTCATCCAGAACCAGACTGGCAATTAATTGATATTGACCTGCCCGCAGGCTTTCAGGCAGTTGGATTTTGTTTTTATGTGAGACCACCTCGGCACCGGCTTGAAGCGTATCAAACCTTTCCTTTTCCCCCAGCGGGAAGATCGTTCCTTGTTTGTTACGCAAAGAATAGGCAATTTGAAAAGATGGACTGTCACCATTGCCTTTATTACTAAGCAGTATTTCGACATCGATTTCACCGGACTGCATGACATCCTGCTTCCACAACCCACTGCCGAAAGAAATCTCCAGATCGCTGTATGACGGAATCAACTCCAACACCAAATCTGAGACTACCTGATTGTTTTCCTGCCTCTCATCCGGCTCCTGGTCATTCAATTCAAGGTTGGCCAGCAGTTGATATTTGCCGGGTGGGGTCCCTTGGGGCACCTGCAGTGATTTCTGCCAGGAAACCGGATCCAGATCCGGGTTGATTGAGTCGAATTTATCACTGTCAGGCAGAGGATAAGCTACCCCCTCCTCACTCTTCAACCAGTATTTGACGTTAAAGCCAAGACTGTCTGTATTTCCATAATTTGTCACCGTTAAAGAACTGGTGATGGCCTTTCCAGTTAGAATCGTCTGCGGCTTCATATCGTCAACAAAAGATATCGCCAGATCGGTTAAAGGAGGTAAAAATATCAAATCTCTAGGTGACTCCGCCCTGTTGTTATTCATGTTCCTTTCATACTTTTCATTTTGCAGCTTTGCAGTGGCAACCAGCTGGTAAAATCCTGATCTCAAGTTACCCGGAATTTCGATTTTACTGCTCCATAAAATGGGCTGATTACCAGTTGCAACCGTATCAAACTGATCATCTTTATTGAGGGTGAATGTCGCTCCTTGCTCGTTTTTCAACAAGTAGGTAATTAATAAAACACCACTCTTAAAATTTCCTTTATTCCGGATGAGTATTTCCACCTCCATTTCCTCAGAGGATCGAATTTCCTGTTTCTTTAATTGTTCAGAAAAGGCAATCTCGACATCGCTGTATGAAGGAACGATCTGTAGAGCATAATCTGAAACCGTCATATCATTTTGCCGATTGTTGTCTAATTCACTCTCATCCAGCTGCAGATTTGCAACCAGCTGATAGTTTCCCTGCGGTATATCTCTTGGGATCAGCAATGTTTTTTCGAACACAACCGGCTGTTTATCTGACTTAATCGAATCAAACTGGTCAATATCCGGAAGAGAGTAAACAGAACCATCACTGTTCTTTAACTGATAGCCAACAACAAGGGGTGCGCTGCCCACATTCCCATAATTCCTAACCGCAAAACTTCCAGTAATCGATTTACCCGTTTGAATGGTTTGTTTTTGGATATCTTGTTCAAAAATAACAGCTAGATCCGTAAACGGTGGTGTGTAAAACAGGTTATAATCGGAAAGCACCTGATTGTTTTCAGGGTCTATTTCCAGATTTTGGATTGCCGGCTCCAGGCGGGAAATAAGACGATACTTCCCTTTTTTTAAGTTATCAGGAACAGTAATCTTCCTCTTCCAATTGAAAGATGCGCCGCCCTTGGCAATAGATTTAAATTTGTCTTGTAAATCCAAATCTACACTGGTGAGGTCTTCATGCTGCAATGAATAACTGACACTAAACTCCGGGCTCTCCTTAAAACCCTGGTTAGTTGCAGCGAAAGCGACGGTCATTTCATCAAGCGGATTGATCGCTTTTTTCTCAATGTGTTTTGAATACTCAATTTTCAGGTCTGATATGGCAGGAACAACTCTGATCGGTTGTTTGGATACCAAGCGGTTATTCTCCAAGGTCACTTCACTGATTTCACCGATCTGTTCGATATTGGCTATTAAGACATAATTCCCGGGCAGTGCTGTTTCAGGAACGACAATCCTTTTGTTCCAGGCGAGGGGTTTTTGATTTGCTTTAATTGCTTTAAAACGATCTGAAGCCTGAATGTCAAAGGTAATTCCCTGTTCATGCTTCATCTGATAATAAACCTTAAACTCCTGACTGTCTTTTTTACCAAAATTAGTTGCGATTAAATCAAAATATATGTCCTGACCCGGTTGAATATCTTTCAGTTCAAATTTCCCGGCCAGGGCAATTCCCAAATCAGACAGTCCGGCAATTCTTCTCTTTTCAGCTTCTGCATACAATCTATCCAGAATCACAATGTTTTGATTGATATCTTTCTGCTGTTTCGCCGTATTTTCCTGTTGTAATAAAGACTGATACTGCTTTTTTGTCGACTGAATGGTTGGCATCGCAAGTGTCACACCCAGAATCTGCACCAGCGATCTTAAATCGTTCAGTAATTGTTTTTTATTTATATCTTCCTGGCTTTGCTCCTCAAACAGCTTTCCCGCCTGATTGTATTGTTTCATACCCTGACGGCTTTTCCCCAGATAATATTTGACCATCGGATAGTCCTGGGTGAGCGAATATAGAGATTGAAAAGCGGAAAGAGAATCTACATATTTCTTTCGCTCCAGCAGAGAAATCCCGAGTTTGGAAAACTCGTCGGCCAGGTAAGTCTGGTCTGACTTTTCGGTTAACGTCGAGGCTCCTTTTTTAACTGAAACCTTCAGTTCCTGATTGAGCGTAACCCTAGCTGACAATGATATACGGTTTAATGAAGTGTTTAGTATTTTCAGAGCTGCTTTAATGTTTCCCTGTTCATGATAAACCTTGGATAGAGAGAGGGAAAGATTCAAATTCTCAGGTTCTTTGGCGTGTTGATTGGACAGTACATCAGTAATCGAATCGGTTTTTCCTTCGGCAATATACAAGGCAATCAGCTTTTCTCTGGAACTGATATCCAGGGCCTCTAAATCTTTTGCCCTTCGCAGGCTCTCCTCTTTTGTAACCTTTGCATCACCAATTGTTATCCGTAACTCAGGGTCTGTTGATATTATGGTGAAATCATCAAGATAGACATTTTTCACTAATTCGGAGACCGGCGTTTCAACCGCAGCCGGTATTTTCGGCATAGCGACGATTTCCTGAGATATTCGGCCTTCCCCGCCCGTATTTGACGTTGCAATGACGTAGTAGTAACTAGTGTTGTTCCGGAGGCCAGTGTGTTCAAACCCACTTTTGACATCAGTAATCTTCCTGCCCTTGGTTTTATTCACATTCGGCGAAGTACTCCAATAAAGATTATAGCTGGTCGCAGTCGGGATATTCGTCCAGATGAGTGCTACCTTACTGTCACCTGTTTTGGAAGTAAGTGCAGGTGGTGGTGGCGGCGGTATTTGCGGTATCGCAGAGATCTCCAGAGATTCTTCGCTTTCCCCGCTTAAATTCACAGCAGTTAAGACATAATAATATATAGTTCCATTTTGGAGATCCCTCAGCTCAAAAGCCTCCTTAATAGTGCTTATTTTCTGTCCATTGGTCTTGTTCACGCCGGGTGATTTTCCCCAGTAAAGATTGTAACTTACGGCACCAGGAACTTTTTCCCAGTCGACCCACACCGTGGAATCTCCCGCTTTTACTATAAGTTTCGGTGATTTTGGAGGAGGAATCCGAGGAGTAGACGAGGTCAGCTGAGATTCGGCACTTTCACCAGTTCTGTTTACTGCGGTAACATAATAGAAATAATCTGTGCCATTTTGAAGATCGGTATGCTCAAAGCCGCTTTGAACATGTTTAATTATATGGTATTCATCCCTGGCGGTATCTTCCGATTTCTGCCAGTAAATATTATAGCTTTCTGCATTTTCAACCGGCTCCCAACTGATCGTGACCTTGGCATTCCCAGCCAGCAGTTTCAAGCCTTTTGGGGATTGTGGCGTGAAAACCGGAACTGCGGATACCTCTTTTGATACACTGCTTTCAATCCCCTCTTTTTCAGCGATTACAACATAGTGATAGATGACTCCTTTCTGCAATCGATCGTGTGTAAATCCGCTGCGGATGTTTGAAATCCGGGTTCCGTTATCTTTAGTGACACCGGACGATTTGCTCCAGTAAAGGTGATATTGGGTTGCATTTTTAACCGGACTCCAGTTGATGATGATGCCTTGTTTTTCTGCCCTCACTGAAACCACAGGAGCGGACAGTAGCTCCGGGGTTGGCTTCCTCTTTTTTGCAAAAGGTGTTGTTTCCAGTGGAACTGCTGCCAGAACTGCATTTTGGTGTTGCTCCGCTGCCATCAATCTTTGCAGATCATCTTCAGAGCCCAGTTGAATTATTCTTTTAATTGGCTCAAAGCTTTCTTGATCTGTGGGTTGTTTGATTTCAGTAAATACGATTTGGATTTTACCATCGCCAATAATGCGCTTTGATTTTATTTTTGTGTATTTTGAAGATCTATCGATTAAACCAACGTAATCTTTTCCATAAATATTGACAGTTATGGAAATGTAATCATTTTTTAACAGGATCCCGGCCGAATTTGATACCTTGAAGTATTCCTCTGTTTTTGCTTCGATAACGGGTAGTCGGGTTCCACGCCAACGTTTAAAATGGCCAATTTTAAAAATGATAATACTGGTTAATCTAACATCCTGGCTGGTAAGATTTTTAATGCTAAAATAGGTATCAAATTCTTGTGTATTCTCATTCCATTGAATTGATATTGGAGAAATTTGAACACTCTGTTCCTGTATCCCGAAGCTAGTTGCCCCGATACATAAATAAATCAATAATATAACAAATATTCGATGTTTCAAAACAGTCCCTGTATTAATACAATGTCTAATTTTTTCACCGTTTAGACATCTGTATCAAATTATGATTGTTTTCGCAAAGCTTCTTATTGAAATTGATAAGATACCAAATCCTGCCTCGATGCATTGCATGAATTCTATCACACTGATGTAAAACGTAATGACACCAGGAAGAATAGTTTATAGAGCGGTCATGGCATTACAGGCAAACTTACATTTAAAATCTCTCTAGAATCGGCCGGCCCATGAAAATCTAAAATCAGCAGTACAGGAGATTCTCCACATTTATTAATTTCAAGGGATTTTGACCCATAATCTGATTGTATCATTTTCGTCAAAAGCGTATGGTGACGAGAAAAATTCTTTCAATTGTGTACTCATCAAATCTTATTAAATAGAGTAGCATGGCAAAAATAATCGTACTTGGTGGCTGCGGCGCAGTTGGTAGCAAAGCGGTCAACACACTGGTCAATGATCAAACCTTTTCCGACGTGATCATCGGGGATTTTGATATTGGAAAAGCAACTCAGATGGCGACTGAGTTGGGGGTCTCTGCCCTGAAATTTGATGCGATGGACAGACAGAGCTGCCTGGATGTCATTTCCGGCTGCGATCTGGTGCTGAATTGTGTCGGACCCTTTTACAGCACGGTCAAGACAATTCTAGGCGCTGCTATCGAGTCCGGAATTAACTATGTGGATATTTGTGATGATCCGGACGTAACCCTGGAAATCCTGGAGATGGACGAAGCAGCCCGCAAAGCCGGTATCATCGCCCTGATCGGTATGGGAGCCTCTCCGGGTCTCACGAACCTCCTGGCTAAACTAGGCGCAGATGAGCTGCTGGATGAAACCGACACCATCAATATCTTTCATACTCACGGCGGGGAACCCTTTGAAGGTGACGGTGTCATTGGCCACCGCTTCCATTGCATGAGTATCGATATTCCTATGTATCTGAATGGGCAGTTAACCTATGTAAAATACTTTGAAGAAGATGGCATTGCCCTGAGGCAGACATTCGATTTCCCCCTGATCGGTAAAGAAATTCCGCTCTATCCATACCCCCATCCGGAGCAATTGACTCTGCCTCGCTATATCAATGTTAAAAATGTCACAAATAAAGGGTCGGTCCTGCCAATCGCATATTATCAACTCACATCCGAAATCTGCAGACTCGGACTCCACTCGGATGAGGCGCTTGACGTGAAGGGGCAGTCCATAGTGCCTTATGACTTCGCTCTGGCTTTTATTAAAAAAGAACGGGAACGGTTACTACAGGAGACAAATTTCGGACCGCAAAAAGGGGCTATGAGTATCGTTCTCAAAGGGGTTAAGAACGGAGAGGCCCTTGAGTACCGTTTGCATACCTTTTCTTCAAGCCAGGCGCTGGGCGAAGGCACCGGCATCCCCGCCGCAGCAGGTGCAATAATGGTCCAAAAAGGCAAAGTGGCGGGTACCGGTGTGATTCCTCCTGAGGGCTGCATTCAGCCCCGGGAGTTCATCGATCTTTATATGCCGCTGATGGAGGCCTCGGATACGGATGCCGGCAAATCAGGTGAGAGTTCTCTGATTATCGAGCGGGTCGATGCCCGGGGCAATGTGACCCAGCTTGATTTATAAGCCCCCCGTATACCTTTTTTCTTAATTGGAGAACATCGGATGGCAGAGAAATTTGTTCTTGCATTTGATCACGGCACATCCGGCGTAAAAACGGCCATTGTCGATACCAGAGGCCGGGTGCTTGACACAGAGTTTCAGGATACACCGATCTATTACTCTCCTGACGGC